>OKSA01000046.1_pt1 | contig 100652 bp, 101 predicted proteins | sample 1601181 | NCBI WGS metagenome assembly OKSA01 (sample SAMEA3541538, study PRJEB24748) | human gut metagenome | biome: human gut; feature: human-associated habitat; material: faeces | place: China | collected 2012
ATTACAGCTATAGGTGGAGAAAAGTACCTACCAAATAGTATAATGTTAGATTTAGTTGGTAAGTAGAAACTGAACTATAAGAATATAGAATTGAATAGAATCTTTATTAAATTACATTTGTAAAGAATATTAACTAATTTAAAGCAGCGTTAGCTGGTGTATGAGAAATTCCATCAGCTTCGCTGCATTTTTATTTACTTCACGAGTATATTGTGATAAGTGTGATAGAAGCGTTATAGATCAATTAGTAACGAAAAGTTGTGATAATATAGAGGGAATAATAATATCACTTGTTAGATCATAAAATGTAGGAGTCAAAATAAGCAGAAAGTATTGAAAAATTATTTTTTTTATTGTAATATATATGTATTAAGTCCAGACAAAAGTTGGTCAGGACTATAAATAAAAGATCTAAATACTGAGATGGGAAGTAGTAGGAGTCCAAGGTCTTATAGAGAGGGGTTGTTGGTGGAAATACCCTGGATACAGGCTGTGAAGCAGTCCCGGAGTATCTCTTTGGAAATAGTAGTACATAGAGACGTGATGCTGCGTTAATGCTAATGAAGATGTCACATTTTGTGATAATCAGGGTGGTACCGCGAATACAAGCTCGCCCCTGTAGTTTATACAGGAGTGGGCTTTTTTTATTGAGAATCATATCCTGTAAAATCAAAATTATTTAAATAATTTATTTGGAGGAAAGTTATGGAAAAGTTGGGATTAAATGAGATTAGAAGTAGATTTACTAAGTTTTTTGAATCAAAGGAACACTATATTGCCAAGTCACATTCTTTGATTCCTAGCAACGACAAGTCTTTGTTGTTGATAAACTCTGGTATGGCACCTTTGAAGAATTATTTTTCTGGTGTTGAGATACCGCCAAAGAACAGGATGTCTACAGTACAGAAGTGTATCAGAACAGGTGATATAGAAAATGTAGGTGTAACAGCTAGGCATGCTACCTTCTTTGAAATGATGGGTAATTTCTCTTTTGGTGATTACTTTAAAAAGGAAGCAATTGCTTGGGCCTGGGAATTTATAACTGTGTGGCTTGAAATACCTGAGGAAAAACTATGGGTAACAGTATATGAAAGCGATGATGAAGCATATAACCTATGGAAGGACATGATAGGTTTCCCTGAGGAAAAGATAGTTAGATTAGGCAAGGATGACAACTTCTGGGAAATAGGTCTAGGGCCATGTGGACCATGTTCAGAAATATATTTTGACAAGGGTGAAAAGTATGGCTGTGGATGTGAAGATTGCAAGCCAGGCTGTGACTGTGACAGGTTCTTAGAATTCTGGAATCTTGTATTTACTCAGTTTGACAGAAAAGAAGATGGATCTTATGGAGAATTAGACCATAAGAATATAGATACAGGTATGGGTCTGGAAAGAATGGCCTGTGTAATGCAAGAGGTAGACACTATTTTTGAAGTAGACACTATAAGGTCAGTATTAAATAGGGTATGCCAGTTGGCGGGTATTACTTATGGACAGGATGCCAAGAAGGACAAGTCTGTAAGGATAATAACTGACCATATCAGGTCTGTGGCCTTTATGGTAGGCGATGGTATATTGCCATCTAATGAAGGCAGGGGCTATGTTCTAAGAAGGCTATTGAGAAGGGCGGCCCGTCATGGTAGGTTACTTGGAATAAAGGACAACTTCCTAAATGAGATAGTAAAGGTTGTATTTGATACTTGTGGCCAAGCCTATCCAGAATTAATAGAAAAGAATGATTACATCAAAAAGGTAATTGGTATAGAAGAAGAAAAGTTTGGAGAAACTCTTGAACAGGGACTAGAAATCTTGAAGTCATATACTGAAGACCTAGTTGCTGGTGGTGGAGACACTATTTCAGGAGAACAGGCCTTCAAGCTATATGATACATTTGGTTTCCCTCTAGACCTGACTATGGAAATACTTGAAGATGAAGGTCTAAAGGTAGATACTGAGGGCTTTGAGAAGGAAATGCAGGCCCAGAAGGACAGGGCTAGGGCAGCCAGGGGTAATACAGAGGGTGATGCTTGGAAGGAAGATCCTCTAACATCACTTGAGGATGCAAGTTCAAGTTTTGATGGTTACCATAACCTAGTTAAGGCTTCAACTATAAAGGCTATGGTTGCTGATAATGACCTGGTTGATACTCTAGAAGAAGGTCTTGAAGCTGCTATAATCCTGGATGAGACTAGCTTCTATCCAAATGGAGGTGGTCAGGTTGGTGACAAGGGCCAGATACTGAGTGATACAGGTTTATTTGAAGTTGAAGACACAGTAAAGGGTGCCAATGGAAGTATCAAGCATATTGGTAGAATAGTAAGCGGTTCTTTGACTAAGGGAGAAAAGGTAGAGACTAGGGTAGACAAGGCCCTAAGAATGGATGCGGCTAGAAACCATACAGCTACCCACCTACTTCACAAGGCTTTGAAAGAAGTATTAGGAGACCATGTAAACCAGGCTGGTTCCCTGGTTGAGCCAGATAGGTTGAGGTTTGACATCACCCACTTTGAAGCCATGACTAAGGAAGAAATCAGTAGGGTTGAAGCTATGGTAAATGAATTTATCTTAGAAGCTCATCCGGTTACTGCTGAGCTTATGAATATAAATGAGGCAAGAGCCATGGGTGCTATGGCCTTATTTGGAGAAAAGTATGGTGAAGAAGTAAGGGTTGTAAAGATGGGAGACTGTTCTGTTGAACTATGTGGTGGTACCCATCTGGACAATACTTCCCAGGTAGGTATGTTCAAGATAGTATCTGAAGGTGGAGTTGCAGCCGGTGTCAGAAGAATAGAAGCCATAACAGGTAGGGCAGTATATCAGTACATGCTTGCAAAAGATTCGCTAATTAACAACATTAGTGATATAATGAAGACAAGGGAAGACAACCTGGTTGTTAGGGCTAATTCATTAGTTGATGAAAATAAGCAGTTAGAAAAAGAAGTACATGATTTAAAATCAAAGATAAGTATGCAAAATGCAGGCAATGCCCTTGATGATAGCCTAGATATCAAGGGGGTTAAGCTTCTAACAGCTAAGTATGAAGATATGGATATAGATACCCTAAGAGAGGTAGCAGATAACCTGAGAGACAAGTTGGGTACAAGTGTTGTAGTCCTAGCAAATATAGCTGGAGACAAGATTAACTTTGTAGCAACAGCTAGTAAGGACGCTATAGACAAGGGTGCCCATGCCGGCAACATAGTTAGGGAAGTTGCTAAAATCGCTGGAGGTAAGGGCGGTGGTAGACCTAACATGGCCCAGGCTGGAGGTAGTGACAAGACTATGGTAGACCAGGCGCTAGCAAGTGCACAGAAGGTGGTTGAGTCACAAATTAAGTAGTAGCAAGGAGGTTACTTATGGAAAAGAATTTAGAATACACAGTGCAGTTTGAAACGGTGAACCAGGATAAGATGAGTGTAGCTCAGACAATAGAGTATGTATATAATGCTTTGATAGAAAAGGGATATAATCCGGTAAACCAGATAATAGGATATATTTTATCAGGAGATTCGAGTTATATTACAAGTTATAAGAATGCTAGAGCAGCAATCAAGAGGTTTGAAAGGGACGAAATCCTGGAAGAAGTGATAACTAAGTATTTGAACATAGAGGAGTAAGGGTTATATGTTTAAAAAGAGTTTAGCCTTTATAGTCTCCCTGGTCTTGGTGTTTGGACTAGTAGGACCTGGTTTTGCAGCAGGGACTAAGTCAGAAGAGTCTGCCCTTGCTACTGAACAAGCGATGACTAAGGGAGAACTTGATTCAAAGGCCGATAACAATACTGCCAAGAACAAGGGTAAGGTGATACTTATCGACTTAAATAGGACAAATTACGATAACTTTAAGAATATAAAGTTTTTGGCAAATAGGTTAGAAAATAGCGGTTATCTTGGTATGATGAATATCAGGGGTGACAAGGGCTATGATGATAGGAGAAACTATGCAAGTATGGGTGCTACTGGAAGGGTTAATATCCTTCCAGAAACACCTGTAGACTTTAGTCAGATAGAAGGAAAGAACCTGTATAAGTATGCAACAGGACATTCTCCCAAGAAGATAAACTTATTGAGTGTTAATAATTTAGACCAGTATAACCAGTCTAATGGTGAGTTCAAGTCCAAGATGGGCTACCTGGGTGATACCCTGTCTTCTAATGGAAAGAAGATAGGAATTCTGGGTAATAGCGATTATTATGACATGGTTACTGGCCAGGAAATCAGAAACAGGGACTTTGCCCTTATGGTTATGGATTCTAGGGGTAGGATAGAAGAAGGAAATGTAGACTTTATAAATAAAAAGGACCAGTCATTTCCGTTTGGCATATCAACGGATTATGATAAGTTGAAGGACGAGACTAAGAAGTACTATGCAAAAACAGACTTCTTGATGGTCAACCTGGGCGATACTTTTAGGTTAGATGAGTACAAGGTAAACCTAAATAGCACGACCTATGCCAGGATGAAGTACAGGGTCTATAATAAGGTGAGTGACTACCTTGAATATGTATTCAAGATGGCAGGTAAGAATGATACCATCTATATACTTGGATCTTTTCCGAGTAAGCTAGACTATGCAAACAACAGACGTTTGGCTCCTCTGGTAAGGTTTGATATGTCAGAATCCGGTAAGGGCTTGTTGTTATCTGCTACAACCAGGAGGGCAGGAGTTTTTGCCAACCTGGACCTGGGTGTAGATATTTTGAACAGGTTTGGCCTAAAGAATAAAGAAATGGTAGGTCGCCAATTGACAAATAAGACTATGGACAATAGGGACGACTATATGACCAAGGAATACAAGAAAATAGTTGCCATATCATCTATAAGGATGACTATCATAAATATATATGTAGCAGTAATTTCTGTTTCCTGGATCTTGGGAGCCCTAGCCCTATGGCAGAGGGACAAGTTACCAAAGAAACACAAGAAGAAGATATTAAACTTCTTAAAAGAAATGGTCAAGTTAGGTCTGATAATGCCACTAGCATTTTTATCAGCACCTATATTGAGGCCAGGTAGTCAGGCTCAGGTTACCCTGTCAATAGTCTTTATGACTGTTTTGCTATATATACTTGGTAGTAGGATATTTAAGAATGATGACTTAAAACAGGTAGGATTTTATTCTATTTTGATGATCCTCCTAATAGTAGTGGATTCTGTAATATCAACACCTTTGATGCAGAGTAATATAATGAGTTATGACCCTATGATAGGGGCAAGGTACTACGGTATAGGAAATGAATATGAGGGTGCTACCATAGGTAGTGCTATCCTGGGCATTGCTATCCTACTAGAATACAAAAATATACCTAAGCTATGGGTTGCCATCTTCCTTTTCGCAGTTTTGATTACATCAGCATATCCAAGTATGGGTGCCAACGTAGGAGGGGCAATTTCAGAGTCTATAGCCTATATAGCCTTCTTCCTTTTGATATGTGGTGTCAAGATAGACTTCAAAAAGTCGGTTTTAGTTGTAGCTATAACAGCATTGATAGTGGCGGTTTTTGCCACAGCAGACATAATTTTGGGTATGGGATCTCACTTGGGTAATTTTGTTGTCCAGGTGTTTAGAAATGGCCCTATGGAGATTGTAACAGTATTTGCTAGAAAGATAGACATGAATATACAGTTAGCCCAGACAACAGTATGGGTCAACATTCTCCTAGTCGGCCTATTGATACTTGGATTTACAATATTTAGACCTAATAGACACTTCAGCTATATGAAGGAAAGGTATAAGATAGTATATGATGGATACCTGGCTATAATGGTTGGTTGTGTTGTAACCCTACTGGTAAATGATTCTGGTATAATTGCAGCAGCCACGGATTCGATTTATTTATTGATACCTGTAATAATAATTTTGATAAATAAGTTTAATCAAAAAGAAGACAAGTATATAAGTTAGATTAAGTAGGTGTAAATGTGCTAAGTGGAAGAATAATGGGCCTTGATATTGGTGACAATACCATCGGTGTTGCTGTCAGTGACCTAATGGGTATGACAGCCCAGGGGATTACAACAATAAAGAGGTCTAGTAAAAAAAATGATATAGAGGCCTTGAAGAAGATAATTGAAGAAAGGCAGGTAAACCTGATCGTATCAGGTCTACCAAAAAATATGAACGGGACTATAGGTCCCCAGGCAGAAAAGGTTATAAAGTTTTGTGACCTAATCAAGGAGGAACTTGGCATGGAAATCAAGTTCTGGGATGAGAGGCTAACTACTGTATCGGCAGAAAAGATGTTGATAGAGGGTGATGTCCGAAGAAAGAATAGAAAAAAGGTCATAGATAAGCTTGCAGCAGTCCTTATCTTGCAAGGATATCTTGATTCAATATAATTTTCCTAGAAATGTCAATAGAAAATTTTTTTCTATTGACATTTTTTGAGCATTGATATACTATGAATATAAGAAAGTTATCAATTGATAAGGAGGGCTATAATATGGAAAATAACAACACTATGGAATTGTTGAAAGAGAAGTTAAAAGCGACTGGTTTTAAAATCACACCTCAGAGAAGGGCCATAATTGAAGTATTGATAGAAAACGAAAGTTCACATATGAGCAGTGAAGAAATATATGACAAGGTGCGTGTAAATTGCCCAGAGATAGGTCTTGCTACTGTTTATAGAACTATGCAGTTGCTTGACGAAATTAATGGCATTTCTAAGCTAAACCTTGATGATGGCTGTATTAGGTATGAGATTAATGTTGAGGGAGAAGATGTTCACCATCACCACCACCTGATTTGTAGAGATTGTGGAGCCATTATAGAGGTTAAGGAAGACCTATTGGAATCTATTGAATCTACAGTAGAAAATAACTATAATTTCCAGATAAAGGACCACGACCTAAAGTTTTATGGTCTATGCAGTAATTGTAAGGATAAATAGTTATCAATAGAAAGTGATTATAAAAAATTGAATCTTAATGATAAAACCCATGACCTATATATGAATCATGGGTTTTTCTTTTAGAGTTTTTATGAATTTATAGGTCTAACTTGTAGTCTTCATCCTTAATTAGTCCACGCTTTTTCATAATATTTGCCACTATCAGGGATAATACTGCAGGCAAGATAATGTGTAGGAATAGGATTATTATTAGTAGGTGGACCTTATTCATCTGCCCGGACATTGTCTGCCATGTCATCAACTGGCCAACAAGACCAGATGTTCCCATACCTCCACCTGCAGGGTTGTTCTGCATCTTGAATACAAGGGTAGCAAGAGGGCCTAGGATGGCACTTGCTATTATCGGTGGCAACCATATAATAGGTTTTTTCATTATATTAGGTACTTGGAGCATAGATGTACCCAGACCCTGGGCCAACAAGCCATTCCAACCATTTGCCTTGAAGCTGATAACAGCGAAACCTATCATTTGGGCTGAGCAACCTACTGTTGCTGCACCGGCTGCCAGGCCGGATAGGGATAGGATTATTGAAAGGGCAGCTGAACTTATAGGCAGGGTCAATATTATACCCATCAATACTGAAACTGCTATACCCATCAAGAATGGTTGTAGCTCAGTAGATACACGGATAAATTCGCCTAGGTTGGCCATAGCCATAGCCAGGTAAGGTCCTACAAAGTAGGCCACCATACCACCTGTAACTATAGTTACTAAAGGAGTGACAATAATATCTATCTTTGTTTTGCCGGATACCAGGCGACCAATTTCTGCACTGATTACAACAGCTATAAAGGCTCCTAGGGGATCACCTGCCCCTGGCAAGACTAGTTGCATCTTGTCACTTAGTAGGGCTCCACTGGAAAAAGTACCTCCAAAGGCACCCAAGAGACCGGTCACACCTGATGCAAGTATAACTAGTTTAGGAGACTTTAGGGCGTTGGCAACCCCTATACCAATGACTGGACCAGTTAGTGACATGGCTACTATGGCTACTGTAAGTAGGAAAGTAGCTATACCACCTGTAAATATACCACTGATCTGTTTAATTATAAGTCCGATTATAAGTGTAGAAAACAAGCCTAGGGCCATACCATTTAGGCCCTGGATAAGGTACCTGTCAAATAAGCTCCAGGCCATAGAATTTTTGTTTTTCGACATATTAATTTACCTCCACTTAATATGTTTTTTTATAAGTCCATATTTTATATATTGTATTAATATATATATTTGTGTATATACACAAATATATTATATATTGCCTCATCAAAAAAAGCAAGCATCATAATAAATTAGTCAAAGTATCAAACATTAAGCAAGAAGTATGAAGTATCTAGTATGGAAGTATATCCGAATGAGGTCCTTTTATAAATTGGCTGCATTTGATTTTATAGAGGCTTTAATATATAATTTATGGAGTAGATTTTAAGTGAATATGATTAGAAATGAACGGAGTTATAATATGAATTTTAATGATATAAACTATGAGAGAACAGACTATAATAGGGTGAAAGACATATATGAAAAAGCCCTGACTAACATAAGGTCAAGTAAAGACTTTGATGAGGTTAAGTCCACCATAGAATCTCTAAATAAGACCAGGGTCCACCTTCAAACTATGAAGGAAGTGGCATCTATAAAGTACTCTATAAATACCAAGGATGACTATTTTGTTGGTGAAAATGAATACTGGGATGAGTATGGTCCCCTTTATCAGGACCTGGATTATGAGCTTTATCAAACTCTTTTAAGTATAGGTTTTAAAGACCAGATAATAGAAGAGTATGGCAGGCAATTCTATAGCCTGATGGAGTGCCAGGTTAAGAGTTTTTCTAGGGATATAATAGGACTTTTACAGGAGGAAAATAGGCTTATGTCAGATTATACAGGCCTACTGGCTTCTGCAAAAATAGATTTTGCTGGAAGGGTATGCAACTTATCTGATATGAACTTCTATATGGAGTCCCTGGATGATAGGGTTAGGGAAGAGGCCATAAGGGCCCATACTGGTTTTTTTGAAGAAAATGAAGATAGGTTTGACCAGCTATTTGATAGCCTAGTTAATATAAGGCACCAGATGGCTCTTAAAATGGGTTACAAATCCTTTATTGATTTAGGATACTATAGGATGCAGAGAACCGACTACAATAGGGATATGGTGGCTAATTTAAGGGAAAATGTATTGGCTAAATATAGTAAAAAGGTCCATGCCTTATATGAGGCCCAGGCCCAGAGAATTGGCAGGGACAAGATAGACTATTTTTGTGAGAGGATTGAATTCTTGGATGGGAATGCAGAGCCAAAGGGTGATAGCAAGGAAATATTTGAGGCTGGGAGAGCCATGTATTCAAGTCTATCGAAGGAGACACAAGAATTTTTTGATTTTCTTTTTTCCAAGGGACTTTTTGATGTTGAGGCTAGGGAAAATAAGGCAATGGGTGGTTACTGTACGGTTTTACCAGAATACAAAATGCCCTTTATATTTGCCAATTTCAATGGGACAGTGGATGATATAGATGTCCTAACACACGAGGCTGGTCATGCCTTCCAGATGTATATGTCCAGACATATTGACATGCCAGAGTTGATTTTTCCAACCCTGGATTCATGTGAGATACATTCAATGAGTATGGAATTTTTTACATATCCATGGATGGACCTATTCTTTGGTCAAGATGTAGAAAAATATAAGACCTACCATTATGGTTCTGCAATTAAATTTCTTCCATATGGCTGTTTGGTTGATCATTTCCAACATGAGATTTATGAGAATCCAGATATGAGTCCTGACCAGAGAAAGGCTACCTGGTTAAGGTTAGAAAATAAGTATTTACCCTATAGGGATTATGGAGATTTAGATATTTTAAATAGGGGTGGCTACTGGTTTAGGCAGGGACATATATACAAGGATCCTTTTTATTATATAGATTATGTTTTGGCCCAAATTTGTGCCTTGAATTTTTATGAAAAAATGCAAGATGATTATGATATAGCCTGGAATGACTACTTAAAAATATGTAGGTTAGGAGGCCGATATTCATTTTTTGATTTGGTTAAAATTGCAAATTTACCTAATCCTTTTAATTAAAATAGGTAAAATAGGCAAATGATGTTTGACTTGACACAAAATTAAAAAGATTATAAAATAGAGTGTGGGAGTATGTGCCTACAAAAATTTATGATTTGAAAGCTATAATTTTTGTTGATATGCGAATAAACGAATATTGAATGAAAATGAACTTTGAAAACAGAATAAGACAAAGGAGGTGGACGCAATTAATCCTTATATAATAATAACTGCTGTAGTGGCAGTATTACTAGGGCTATTAATTGGTTATGTTATCAGAAAAAACATCTCTGAAGCCAAGATAGGACAGGCAGAAAATTTGGCCAAGGAAATCCTTGAAAAGGCAAACAGAGACTCTGAAACAGTGAAGAAAGAGAAACTTCTAGAGGCTAAAGAAGAGATTCATAGATTACGTACTGAAGGCGAAAAAGAAAACAAGGAAAGAAGAAATGAAGTACAGAAATATGAAAAGAGAGTTTTACAGAAAGAGGAAACTCTTGACAGGAAGATTCAGTCTTTAGAGCAGAAGGAAGCAAACCTACAGAAGAAAAATGAAGCGGTTGCTAAGAAAGAAAGTGAAGTAGAGGAAATAAAAGTCCAGCAACAGCAGAAATTGGAAAGTATATCAGGTTTTACAACTGAAGAAGCCAAAGAAATAATACTTTCTAATGCTGAAAGAGACGTTAGAAGAGAAATGTCTCTAATGATCAAGGAAAAGGAAGCCCAGGCCAAGGAAGAAGCTGAAAAGAAGGCTAGGGAAATCATTGGCTATGCTATCCAGAAGTGTTCTGCTGACCATGTTGCTGAAACTACCGTATCAGTAGTTAATCTACCTAATGATGAAATGAAGGGTAGGATAATCGGTAGAGAAGGTAGAAATATCAGGGCTTTGGAAACATTGACTGGTATAGACTTGATAATAGACGATACTCCAGAAGCAGTAATCTTATCAGGATTTGATCCAATCAGGAGAGAGGTTGCAAGAATCGCTCTTGAAAATCTGATAAGTGATGGTAGAATACATCCAGCCAGAATCGAAGAGATGGTGGAAAAGGCTAAGAAAGAGGTTCAGAATATCGTCAAAGAAGCTGGTGAACAGGCTATGTTTGACACTGGTGTACACGGACTTCATCCAGAGTTGGTCAAGCTATTAGGTAGACTTAGGTACAGGACTAGTTATGGTCAGAATGTATTAAAGCATTCCATAGAAGTATCTATACTAGCTGGTATAATGGCAGAGGAAATAGGTGCAGACGTTAAATTAGCCAAGAGGGCAGGTTTAGTGCATGACATCGGTAAGGCTGTTGACCACGAAATCGAAGGTACACACATAGAAATAGGTATGGACTTATTGAAGAAGTACAAGGAATCTAAGGACGTAATACATGCAATGAGTACCCACCATGGTGACTATGAGTCACAGACAGTAGAGGCTGTTTTGGTTACAGCTGCAGATGCTGTTTCTGCTGCTAGGCCAGGTGCTAGGAGAGAGACTCTTGAAGCTTATATCAAGAGACTTGAAAAACTTGAAGAAATAACTAATTCATATGAGGGTGTAGAAAAGTCATTTGCTATCCAAGCGGGTAGAGAAGTCAGGATAATGGTTAAGCCAGAATATGTAAATGATGAAGAAATGCACTTATTGGCTAGAGATATGACTAAGAGGATCGAAGAAGAACTTGAATATCCAGGTCAGATCAAGGTGAGTATAATCAGAGAGACTAGGGCTACTGATTATGCTAAATAAGCAATTTTTGATTAAAATGAGCTGACCTCTATGGGAAGCCTCAAGTAAGAGGGTAGATATTTATTTAGATAAAATGAATATCTACCCCTTTTTTGTTTTTATAAGGATTTTGAGAAGTCCTTTTTAGTTTATAATGGGAAAATTTTATGGTATAATAGGTGTAAATATATTTGTTTTAATGTTAAATAGGAGGTGTTGGTTTTGAAAAATTTTACAAATATAGTTTCAAATCTTGACGCTCTAAAACTTAAGAAAGTTGAAGAATTTATATATAAAAATGTAGGTGAAGAAGTATTTATCTTACCAAAGGTTGTGCCTTTTAAGGGAATAAATACTGATATGCTATATATAAAGGATAACAAACTCTTGTTTATAAAGTTTATGGATACAACGGAAGAACTATTTTCCTTCCTAGATGAAGAAATCTTGGAGATAATGAGGGAAGAGTTTGAGCTTATGAAGGAAAATATGGATAGGTATTTCCCTGATATTTCTTATAACTATGTTTTTATCATGCCATATATAGACTATATAGAAGATACATATGGTATGGATGACTTCGTAAGCGAAAATATTATATGTGGTTCTAAGGTAAAGGAATTAATAAACGAAGACAATATAGATTTTGATTCATATTTCAAGGAAGCAAATGATGAAATTGCTATGTCTATCTACCTATTTAGGGTTTGTACAGAGTATTTTACCTTGACAAGAGACATAAATATCAATAAGAAACTAAAAAAGATAAGTTTCCATGATAAAAACCTTGACTACAAGTTCGTCCTGATGGATGATGACCAAATTCTCAATATAGCCTCCGTAAATTATGGTAACCATGCTATAGTAGGTGGGTCAGGGACTGGTAAGAGTGCTATTATGCTGGGTAGGGTAATAAAATTATCCAAGATCTATCCCCACCACAATTTCTTAATCTTGACCTTTACCAAGCAACAGGCCAACAAGTATCTGGAGCTCTTGGATATACTAAAGGTAGATACCAACAATATAATGGTTTATACCTTTAGCTCCTTTATATTCAAGGTGGCCAAGATAAATAAACTCGTTATAGACTATAACCTGGTAAAAACCAACTATGATAAGGCCTTTGCCAATATAATGAAGCAGGTGGATAATTCTGTAAAGAACAAGAAGATGTTCAAGGGCATCTTTATTGATGAGGCAGAAAATATGAATGAGGATGACATAAACCTTATCTACCAGTTCCTATATACGAGTAAGAGGGTCTTTAACGTCAATGTATGCAAGGCATATAATATAAATAATAGCCTTAATATATATAAGTGTAAGATAAAGGAAAATATAGAGTATGAGGATGAACTATACCTGGAAAAGAACTATAGGCAGTCCCAAGAGGTAGTTGACTTTATAAACAGTTTTTGTGACAGGTCAAATGAATATATAAGGTCTCTAAGGGATAATATTCCAACTACTATATTTATGAAGACCAAGTCTATCTACAAGAGTGGTATGAATGTGAATATAGTCAAGGTAGATGACCTGGATGATCAGATACATTCTGTGATATGGGAGATACAGCACTTGATAAATGATTGCGGCTTTAAGCCGGAGGACATAGCAGTTGTGTATCCATTTAATAAGAAGAAGCTTAAGAATGGAAAGATGATATACTTCCAGTATATGTTGAGGAAGTCTTTAGAAGATGCTGATATACCTTATATGTATGCGGATGATACAGTTACCAACCTTACACCAAAGACGGGGGTAACAATATCAAACATATATTCAATCAAGTCCCTGTCGTACAAGGCCATAATAATATGTGAGTTGGAGATGCTTTACAACCACAAGGTAAGTGCTGAGGACCAGGACTACCAGATAAATGACTTTGTAGGGGATTTAAATAAGGTATACACGGCCATGACAAGGGTAGAGGACTACCTATCGATTATAGCATCCTATGATAAGGACTCTAGTGATATATTTAAATTATTGATAGACTAGGGAAGTGCTGGTTGATAGTTATAAGATGCTCGCCAGGGAGGGAAACCCAGCCAAAAACCTAAAAACAAGTGTATAAATAATCAAAAATAAACCAGTCTTTCAATATCCCATAAAAGGTATTGGAGACTGGTTTTATATTACTATACTATCCTGCGATTGCAAAGTATATGAATACTATTATACCAAGAACGATTCTATAGGCACCAAAGGCCTTGAAATCGTGCTTTTTGATGTAGGATATGAAGAACTTTATAACTATAACCGATACTATAAAGGCAACAAGTGATCCAACAAACATTATAAACCATTCAAATCCTGTAAAAGCAAAGCCCGCCTTTAGAAGTTTCAATAGACTGGCACCCAACATGGTAGGTATGGCAAGGAAGAAGGAAAATTCTGCTGCTATAAACCTAGAAGTACCTAATAGGGTAGCACCTATAATTGTAGATCCTGACCTTGATGTACCTGGTACCAGGGCAAGACACTGGAAAAGGCCTATTAATAAGGCAGTCTTATAGGATACTTGGCTAAACTTAGTAATACCAGGTTTTCTATGCCTGTTTTCAATCCATATCATAATGATACCATATATGATAAGGGCACCTGCCACTACAGAAGGTCTAAAAAAGATCCTGTCTATCTGGTCTTCGAAAAGGACACCTATTATGCCCGATGGTAGGACAGCAATCAGTACTTTTATCCAAAGGTTCCAAGTCGCCTTCTTAGCTTTTGGGCTTTTTCTACTTGAAAAAGGATTTAGTTTATTAAAATACAGTATTAATACTGCCAATATAGATCCAAACTGTATGACTACTAAAAAAGTATCTATAAATTTTTTTGAGCCTGCCAGGTGTAAAAACTGGTCGACTAAAATCATATGTCCCGTGCTACTGACTGGTAACCATTCTGTTATACCTTGTACAATACCAAGGAAAATCGCCTTAAAAATTTCTAACAAAAATATGTCCTCCTTTTATGAAATCTACTAATAATAGTATCACAAGAAATCTTATAAATCAATTATTTTATATATAAAGGTAATTAAAAAGTCCCCCAGAATAAAGTGACTGGGGGACACATTTCTCTAATGTGATTTATTTGTGGCCAGCTGCCTTGTAAGCTTCTAGACCATACTTCATACATTCAGCAGCAGCCTTTAGGTCTTCTGCATTTAGAATATAGGCAAGTCTAACTTCATCTCTTCCTAGGCCAGGAGTAGCGTAGAAGTTTTCAGCTGGTGTAGCCATAGTAGTTGCACCATTGTGGCTGAATTCATTTAGCATGAAGATTACGAAGTCTTCTGCATTTTCTACTGGAAGCTTAACCTGCATGTAAAAGGCACCTGTTGGCTTTTCACATACAACACCAGGGATTTCCATGATTGCATCATATAGGACATCTCTTCTGTGGCAGTATTCCTTGTTAACTTCTTCAAGATAAGACTTTGGAGTCTTGTATAGCTCTGCTGAACCAACCATTTCTAGTGTAGGCACGCATAGTCTTCCCTGACAAAGCTTTAGGACCTGAGCTATGAAATCTTTGTTCTTACAAGCTAGAGAACCGATTCTAGCACCACAAGCTGAGTATCTCTTAGATACAGAATCTACTATTATTACCCTATCCTGAACATTTTCTAGGTTACCAAAGCTAGTATATTTCAATCCATCGTATACAAATTCTCTATATACTTCGTCAGAAATTATCCATAGGTCTTTTTCTATAGCAATTTCTGCCAACATCTTCATTTCTTCAAGAGTATAGATAGCACCAGTAGGGTTGCCAGGGTTTGAAAGTAGGATAGCTCTAGTCTTTTCATCAACTCTAGCAAGTATTTCTTCCTTTGCTGGAAGGTGGAAACCATTTTCAGCCAATGTGGTGATTGGGTTTATTTCAACATCTACACAAGTTGCAAATCCATTGTAGTTAGTATAAAAAGGCTCTGGTACAAGTATATTTTCACCAGGGTTACATAGTGTCATCATTGCAAATAAAAGTGCTTCAGAACCACCGTTTGTAATTAGAAGCTCTTCATGATTGAATTCCATGTCATAAGACTTGTAGTATTTGATCATTGCATCTAATAGGTCATCAGAACCAACTGAATCAGCATAAGCAAGTACATCTTCATCAAACTCTCTTATAGCCTTCATAAAGCCTCCCGGAGTCTTAATGTCTGGCTGACCTATATTTAGGTGGTAAACCTTAATTCCTTTTTTCTTTGCTGCAGTAGCATATGGAACAAGCTTTCTCACTGGTGAAGCCTGCATTGAACCAACTCTTTTTGAGTATCTCATAATTTTCCTCCTCTATATTTAAAAGTTAATAACGTTTTCTGACGTAACATTAATATAACATAAAACTAGATAAAAATAAACAATTATTGTATATATTTATAATTTAACAAAGCAAGAGGACTTGTAAAGGGGTTTTTGCTAATTATTATTCTAGTAAAAGTATTAAAAACCATAATTTATTGATTTTCTTTTATAAGAGATGGGTTTTTATTAAAGGCAAAATGGTATATAATATAGCTAACAGATTATTGTGAATACTAGTATGAGGTGAAATTATGAAAGAAATGAGAAGGGACCAGATAACTGGTGATTTGATTATATACTCAAGTTATAGGAATAAAAGGCCACATGATACACTTAAGACTAATAAGAATAAACCTAGTGAAGGGCCAAAATACAGTGAAACCTGTCCATTTTGTAGAGGGAATGAACATTTAAATGATATGCCAACCTATCTTATAGAAGGGGACGGTCAATGGATAGCTAAGTCCGTAAAAAATAAGTTTCCTATAGTTGATATGGAGACCGACCATATATTTGGAGAACACGAAGTGGTGGTTGAGACACATAGACATGAGGGGAACTACTATAATATGTCTATTGATGAATTTAAGAATGTTTTTGGTATCTTTATAAACAGGTACAAGGAATTGTCAGCCAGGCCTGGTATTGAATACGTGAATATATTCAAAAATCACTTGAGGGATGCCGGAGCTTCACTTATGCACCCCCATTCGCAAATAGTATCCTTCAACCTTTTACCAGCCGAGATAGTAAAGGAGATAAAAATAGCAAAATCACATATGGACCACCACGATACTAACCTATATGACTACATAATAGAGAGTGAAATTGACCACCAAAAAAGGGTGGTGTATAGTGGAAATAAGTTCCTGGTTTTCATACCTCATGCTACAAGATACAATGGTGAAATCAGGATTATCTGCAAGGAAGACAAGAAGATTGACCAATGGGGGACAGATGAAATAGATGAAATTTCTTATATATATAAAAAGCTCTTTGAAAAATGGGAAGATTATAATATGGGAGAGATAGCCTTTAATGTTTTAATACATACCTACCCTTTAAGTGGGGACTATGATGACCTCTTTAGGACCCACTTCCATATAATACCAAGAAAATTCAATTTTGGAGGCTTTGAACTGTCTACTGACCTCTTTGTATGTGGAACAGATCCAGAAGACCTAGCTGAATTTTTGAGGTTTGAATAAGCTTAATTAAGGAGTTTCAAACCTAAGATATTATAGAGATGGTTCAGGTTGATGATAAGAATAGTTTTTAATATAATTTAGAAGTTCTACTTGAAATTATTTAAAAGTTGATATATAATTAAAAAAACAAAAAGCGAATATTAAATCTAAAAAATAGAAAATAATTCATGTATTTTAGGAGGACATATGTCAAGTTTATTATATTACATAAAAAAAGAAGACCACTCAGGTGAAAGACTAAGAAAGATACTTGAGGAGAATAGGTATATAAGGTTTGTATCACTTATGGGTGTTGACCTAGGAGGTAATGCCACAGATGAAAAGATACCGGTAAGATTGGTTTTAGAAGATGTAGAGGACTTTTTAAATTCATCTATACAGACTGATGGATCTTCGGTTGAACTTTATAACATTGCTACCCTAAATAATGCCAAGGTGGACTTAAAGGCTGATCTTGATGCAGTATGGTTTGTTGATTATAACCATGACTTCATCGATGAAGAGACAGGTTGCCCTGTTGGAACTTTGAAAATACCTGCCTTTTTAATACATGATAATAAGAAGGTCTGCTCAAGAGGGACACTGGAAAGAGCAGAAAAGTACTTCAAAAATAGTATAACTGATATAATTAGAAATAACCCTGAAATACTAGAAAATACGAACGTTAATAGTCCGGATGATATAGAAAGTATCGAACTTACAGCAGCTACAGAATTAGAATTCTGGGTAAATACACCAGAAGACAAGGCTGACCTAGAAAAGTTGTTTGTATCACAGAGCTTGAAAGAACAGTACTGGAAGAGGACACATGGAGTAATTAGGACATGTCTAGAAAAGTGCCTTATAGCTCTAGAAAACTATGGTTTAGAACCAGAAATGGCCCACAAGGAGGTTGGTGGTATCCACAGCTCAATCAATATAAAGGGGTCAACAAACCATGCCATGGAACAGCTTGAGATTTCCTGGAAGTTTAACAAGCCACTTCAGGCAGCAGATAATGAATTATTGGTAAGAGAAATAGTATATGATGTATTTGAATCTCATGGTCTAGAGGTTAGTTTTAAGGCCAAGCCAATCCATGGTGTAGCAGGTAGTGGTGCCCATGCCCATGTAAGTGTTGCGGCCAAGTTAAAAAATGGCGGATTTATAAACCTATTTGCACCTAAAGACCTAAAAAATGACTACCTTAGTCCAATAGGATATGCATCCCTAATGGGTATGATGAAGAACTATGAAGTATTGGCTCCAATAGTAACTAATACTAATGATGGTTTTAATAGGCTGGTTCCAGGTTTCGAAGCACCAGTATGTGTGGTTACATCTTTGGGTCATACATATGAGACTCCATCTAGAAACAGGTCTGTCCTAGTAGGTCTTATAAGGGATATAGAAAAGCCAAAATCATTGAGGTTTGAATTGAGGTCTCCTAATCCATTGTCTAACAAGTACCTAGTAATAGCTGGTTGCTACCAGACTATGTTGGACGGTATAAAATCAATAGCCGAACTTAAAAAGTTTGATACAAAAGAATTAGAGGCTGAACTATCTAAGTCTCCAAGTGATAAGGGCTTCTACCTTGAAGAGGGAAGGGCCTATAGGGATGAGAACAATGTATTTAACTACTATACACTAGAAGAAAGGAATGCTAGGTTTGGCCAGCCACCTGAAACTGTTTATGAGGCTATGTTGGCTTTTGAAACTCACCCAGACAAGTTGAAGTCTCTAACACAGGGGGCAGTCTTCACTGACGCAATCATTGATTCCTTCAAGGTTGGTTCACTAGACAAGTGGAAGAAGAAGTTATCATCTAGAATTATAGACAGGAATATAAGACTTTTAACTTCATTTGTTAAGTTACATTCAAATGACAATATGGATGCCATAGATGAAGTAATGTGGGATGCTATAGAGCAGATTAAGTACGACTTGATGAAAAATACCCTAAAGGGACCTTCAATCTATGGTATGATAAAGAGTGCAATAGATGTTGGTAACTACAAGGAAGCTTCTGACCTTCAGATAGAGGCTAAGAAGAAGATGGAGGAAATCCAGCAGTTGTATGTTAACTATAGGAAGAATATTTTTTAGATTTAAGTATAAATAGTAAAACTCAATAGTACATAAAATGAAAATGGAGGTTACCAATTCTCACCAACCTACTGACCTTGAAACTTTAGTATAAAACTATAAGTTTCAGGTAAGCTGGAATGTGAGTAGGGTCCTCCATTATTTTTATTAAAAGCATTATCTTATAGTTGACATAGCTTGCCAAGAAATTCCTCAAACATTATGCCATCATTTCTTTCTATACCATCCAGACTTGAGGTATATTTAACTGCATCAAATATAAAGTCAGTAGCAATCTGACAAGTGTCCCCTATGTCAAAATCTCTAGTAATAAGGGCGGCGACAATAGAAGTAAATATATCTCCGGTACCACTAAAGCTCATCTTGTTATATGGCTTGCCAAATTTGACCATAGTATCAGTATGGGCATCATATGATATATTGTATATATATCCATCTATAAGGAAGCCGGTTATAATGACTAAACCAGGTCCAAGTTTGGATAGGTCTCTACAGATATTTTTAAGGTCACTGTCATTGTAGCCAAATTGATTAGGATTAAGACCTAATAGTAGGTTGGCTTCCGTGATATTTGGTGTGATTAGGTCAGCCATTGATACCAATTTTTTCATTTCCATAACATAGCTATCATCAAAGATAGGGAATAGAGAACCATGGTCACCAAGAACAGGGTCTACAACTACCAAGGCTTGTGTGTTGGTCTTGATTAGGTTTTCTACTAGATTGATCTGCTCGATTGATCCTAGGAATCCACTATAAATAGTATCGAATTTTTGACCAAGTTCCCGCCATGTATCAATATAGTCTTGGATAGATGATGTCAGGTCTACAAATGTGTATTTGGGATAACCAGTCTGGCTGGATAGGACAGATGTAGGTAGGGGACAGCACTGGCATTTAAGGGCAGAAATCAGGGGCAGGGCCACTGTAAGTGAGCACTTACCTATACCAGAAATATCGTTTATACAAGCAATTTTCTTTTGCATAAGAATTCTCCGTTCTAAATATATTTTCAAGGAATATTATACCATCTCTTCAAGATTCTGTCTAAAAATACAAAAATTTGTACTAAATGTAGATAAAAAACTGTAATTTGTATAAAAATTTTTAAAATTACAAAAAAATATTCAATATTTCTAACATTTTCGTTGACTTAGGCTAATATATATGTTATGGTTAATAGGTAATGGATCACAAAAAATTAAGCGATTCATATTTTTAGGAGGAAGTTAATGAAAATCGGAACAGTAAAATGGTTTAACAATGAAAAAGGATTTGGATTTATTTCAGTAGAAGGAGAAAATGACATGTTTGTACATTTCTCTGCAATCCAGGGAGATGGCTACAAGTCTCTAGAAGAAGGTCAGAAGGTTGAATTTGAAGTCGTAGATGGAGAAAAGGGACCTCAGGCTGCAAATGTAACAAGAATATAATTTGAGATTTAAGATATAAGACATATATTAAGTAAAGAATTTTTTCAAGATTACATTGATGGACCAACAAAAGTTGGTCCATTTTTTGCATAAATTTTCAAATGAGTAGATATAGTCTTTTAAAAATGTTATACTTAGGAGTAGGGATAATTTCAATAAAACTATTAGCTGGATAATAGGTTTATAGGATGCTAATTATCTTTATTTAAAATATATGTGATTTGATTGAAAGTATAGATATACAGGAGGTTTGGTTATGAATATAATGTTTTTCATTACACCAAAAAAAGATGTAATAAGCGTGAGTGACAAGGATAATTTAAAGACTGTTTTGAAAACTCTAAATGAGCATAAGTTTTCATCAGTGCCTATTGTAAATGCTGAAGGCAATTACTTGGGAACAGTCAAGGAAGGGGATATCTTGTGGTACCTTTACCAGCAGTCTTCGTTTGATGAGAGATTGATGGAAACAACAAATATTATGGACGTACCTAGGAGGACTACTAACATTACTGCCAAAGTTGATGCAAATGTTGAGGACCTCTTACATCTATTGATTAGTCAAAACTTTGTGCCAGCGATAGATGACTCTAATATATTTATAGGTATAATCAAGAGAAGGGATGTAATATCCTATGCCTATGACAAGATTAAAAGTGATGAGAGTTATATGGAAGACTTCTTCCATGCGAAAAAGTTATCTAGATAAGAGATCTGGATATTTGATAGGAGAATGTCTTTAAGTTAATATAATAGATAGGTTATAGATTTGACTTAATTTTATATGAATAAAACAGGGTCACCAACTGAGTTGGTGGCCCTATTTTTCTACAAGAAAGGAAGGTTTACACAAAATGTTAACCTCCCTGTTTTTAGCTATTATTTAAAATTGTTTCTTGTAACAACAACACCAATCTTACCGACAGGATTATAAGTAATCTGTACTAGTGTGTTTTTCTTTAACTTCTCTAGGTCTTCACCACCATATTTTAGGTCAAGCTTGATTGGTTTCTTACCCTGCTTGATTAGGACAGTGTGACCATCCTTACCCTTTTTTTCTACACTTATAAGATTACCAACATATGGTGTAAATTCCTGGTATTTCTTACCTTCGTTCTTTAAGTAGAAGTAGCCACCTACTGCAGCTAGAATTTCTAGACCCAAAAGTGCCCACCAAGGTATCTTTGCAACGATTCCTATAGCTACCAGCACTACCATTGCTGCTATTGGTACAATAGCCTTTCTCATCATTAATTTTCCGATTATGTCATTTGCCTTTTTTTCAGGACCAGTCATAGTCTTTTGTCTTGCATACTGGTCAGCAAATCTATCTCTTATGCCCATAATTAGCCTCCACTTCCTATAATTTCTTAAAATACTATACAAAAATACTATATTATTTTAACATAGTTTGTTGAAAAATAAAAGCTATTATGTAAAGATTATCTAATTTAAAGGCCTCATAATTGTTTTCTAAGAAAGAAGAATTACACTGATTGAAACTTGACTATAGAGGGCCTATTTTGTTACTATGATGGTGTGAGTGAATTATAGAAAAAAGTTAACATAAATGTTGGGATGTGGTATAAATGTTTAGACAAAGTCTAAAAAGAAAAAAACAAAAAATAGGTTTTATAGAAATGTATTTTAGGTTTGTAAGCCTCTTGTTCTGGCCTATTTACTGGTACAAGTGGACTGTTATAACAGTAGAAAATTTAAACAATATTCTCTTTAAGATTTATGGGGTCATAGACCTGGTCTTTATATTTCTTTTGGTTCTTTTCTTCATCATTAAGAGGAGGGAGACCTTATGGTATTTTATTTTTTCCCTATCAATGTCAACCTGCTATTTAGTTTCTCTTTATAGCTTTATAATGGTACCAGTTGATATAAATTGGCTTTATATAAAGATAGGGACTATAATTGTAACCATGATAATTTCGTGGAATTTATTGAAACGTGATGGTAATGACATAGGTGTAGTAGGCCTTTTAAGTGGTGTCCTGCTCTTGATTATGACATATTTCTACTAAAAGACTTATCGAGCCATTCTATTTTGAATAAGATTACTTGTATTTTTAAACGACCTATCCTATTACTAGATATATATGGACATAAGGACTAAAAAATGCTATGATACTAGATGTAGTACAATAATAGAAATTATTAGGAGGACGAAATGGAAAAATTAAATTTTTTAGCTAAAGTTGGCGACAAAGTTATAACTCAGGAAGATCTTGAAGCTGCAGTTGCAAGCTTAGATGGATACCAGAGACAGCAGTTCGACAACGAAGAAGGAAGAAAGAGAATCTTGGCTGACATGATAAACCAGGAGTTATTCTATCTTGATGCCATTGAAAACAAGATGGACCAGGATGAAATATTTGTAAATGAAATGGAGCTAGTAAAGGCTAATATGTTAAAGCAGTATGCTATTAACGCTTGTCTAGCTGCAGTTGAAATAACTGATGATGAAAAGCTAGCCTACTATGAAGAACACAAGGAAGAATTCAAGGAAGACGAGTCAGCCAGTGCTAAGCACATACTAGTTGACAATGAAGAACTAGCCCTAGAAATAGAAAAGAAGATAAACAAGAAAGAAATATCTTTTGAAGATGCAGCAGTAGAATATTCTTCATGCCCATCTAAGTCTAATGGAGGTTCTCTAGGTACTTTTGGTAGGGGACAGATGGTTCCAGAATTTGAAGAAGCTGTATTTACAATACCTGTAGGTAAGGTATCTTCACCAGTTAAAACTCAGTTCGGTTACCACCTAATCTTGGTTGATGACCGTAAGGAAGCTAGACAGTTAGAGTATGAAGATTGCAAGAAGGATGTAGAACAGTCACTTGCTTTTAAAAAGCAGAACGAAGCCTTCCTGGCTAAGTTGACTGACCTAACTGAAAAGTATAAGGATATCTTGACTATAAAGGGCGTAGAAAAATAATATTGAATTTAAGATTTTTAAAAGCAAAATAGGGGGGGATTTATCCCTCTTATTTTGCTTTTATTAAGTTTTTGTAAATTTTTAAGCCAGGTATATCAAGTATTTAATTTGTGATATAATCTATGTATGAAGAATTTTAGAAAGGATTTACTATGAAAAAGATACTATCATATTTCATTAAACATATACCGGCCATACTAATGTTGATACTGGTCTTAGGCCTGGAAGTTAAATTTGAACTTTTGTTGCCAAATTATACATCTAATATAGTAAATGTAGGTATACAACAGGGTGGGATAGAAAATTCTGTACCAAGGGTAATGGATGAAGGAACCTATGCAATCATGCTATCATTATCAGAGGTAGGCCATAAGACAGTAATAGCAAAGTCTTATGAAAGATGGTCCCCTGGTGATAAAAATTCATATAATACTAATTTGGAAAAAAATAATAAAAATTCTAGGTTAATAAGCCAGTCCAAGCGTGATAGGGTATACTATCTCCTAAAGGCTGATGCCAAGATGGATAAATTGAATGACTACATGGCCAACTCTCTGGTCAATATGGCTTCTTATATGGCCAGCAATCCAAAGAAATCAAACATGGGGTCAAGTAATAAGGCCATAGTCGATATTATAAGGGACAAAAATATGCCTGACTTTATGAAAAAACAGGTCAGCATAAGGATAGTTAGTCAGATATATAAGAATTTGGGAATAGATACGGGGAAGATGCAGAAGTCCTACCTCTGGAAGACTGGTGGAATCATGCTAGTCTTGAGTATTTTAGCAGGACTGCTGTCTATAGTGGTAAGTTTTATTGCAGCAAGGGTATCTACCAGGGTGTCAAAGAGCCTGAGACGGGATTCTTTTAAAAAGGTTCTTGAATTTTCTAATGCTGAGATGGACAAGTTTTCTATATCATCCTTGATAGCAAGGTGTACCAATGATATCCAGCAGATACAACAGTCATCTATCCTTGGCTTAAGATTCATATTTTACGGTCCCTTGATGGCTGTAGGAGCCTTTAGCAGGGTATTTAAACTAGAAGTATCCATGTTGTGGATAATTGGGTTAGCCATATTGGTGACAGTTATGTCCATAATTGTTATTATGATATTTGCCATACCTAAGTTCAAGATAATACAGAATGTAGTAGATAAGATGAACCTAGTAACTAGGGAATTTATATCTGGTATAGAAGTAAATAGGGTCTTTGGGACTGCCAAGTATGAAGAGGAGAGGTTTGACAAGGTCAACACAGAATTGACTGGCATAAACCTATTTATAAATAGGGCTATGTCCTTGATGCAGCCCTTGATGATATTTATTATGGATATTACAACTATATTAATTATATGGTTTGGAGCCAAGCAGATAGATATGGGTAATATCCAGGTAGGAGATATGATGGCCTTTATCCAGTATACTATGCAGATAATTATATCATTCCTGTTTATAACAATGATGTCTGTAATGTTACCAAGGGCCATGGTCAGTGCCAAGAGGGTAAGTGATGTATTGACTAGTGATATAAGTATAGAGGATAAGGGGACTATAAAGGCCTTTGCCCAGGAGGGGAGTCTGGTATTCGAAAATGTTACTTTCAAGTATGAAGGTGCCCATGAGAATGTCATCGAGGATATTTCCTTTGAGGCTGAGAAGGGTAAGACAACTGCCATTATAGGCTCGACCGGTTCGGGTAAAACTACCATAGTTAACCTTATTCCAAGGTTCTTGGAGGTTACTAGTGGGAAAATATACCTGGATGGTGTTGAGACAAGACAGATACCTATGTCTGTAATAAGGGACAAGGTATCAATAGTTCCACAAAAGTCAGTCCTATTTTCAGGTACAATAGCTTCAAATATTGAATATGCTAAATCTATAAGAAGTTATAAAAAAGTTAAAAATGCTGCAGAGATATCCCAGTCAATGGACTTTATTAATTCAAAGTCAGAGGGCTTGGATAGCAAGGTATCACAGGGTGGCTCCAACCTATCGGGAGGTCAAAAACAAAGGTTGTCTATAGCCAGGGCTATAGCAAGAAATCCTGAAATAATAGTCTTTGACGATAGTTTTTCCGCCCTGGATTCAAAGACTGACAAGCTGGTAAGACGTCAAATCCACGATAAATTAAGGGATAAGACCTTAATTATAATAGCCCAAAGGATAAATACTATTATAAATGCTGATGAGATAATTGTCTTAGACAACGGTAAGATAGTAGACAAGGGAAAACATCAAGACCTGCTTGAAAGATGTAGCGTTTACTATGAAATAGCAAAATCACAGTTGTCAGAGGAGGAGTTAAAAAATGTTAAGTAGAAAAACTAATAATAGGTCCTCTAAGACTGATAAAAATAAGAGAAAAACACAGAAAAATAGAAGTAAGGCAGACCAGGAGAAGAAAAAGGGAAATAATTTTTCTAAGACCATGAAGAGGTTATTAGACTATACCTGTGGAGACAAGCTGAATATTTTAATTGTTTTGATTTTTTCAGTTGTATCTACAATATTTGCTATAGTTGGACCTAAGATAATGGGGACTGCAACTACAGAAATATTCAATGGTTTAGTCAGCAAAATTAGGGATGGTGGTCAAGGTATCGACTTCAACAAGATACTAAAGATCATACTGGTTTTGGTTATCCTATATATTATTAGTTCTGTTTTCTCCTATGCCCAGTCATACATAATGAGTGGTGTTGCCCAGAGGATCTCATACAAGTTGAGACAGGAGATATCACAAAAAATAAATAGACTTCCTATGGCCTATTTTGATAGGAATAGCAAGGGGGATATTATATCGAGGGTTACAAATGATGTAGATACTCTTAGCCAGACTTTAAACCAGAGTTTGATGCAGATGATTACATCCATCATAACCCTTGTGGGTGTATTTATAATGATGTTATCTATAAACCTGATAATGACCATAGCAGCCCTAGTGGTCATGCCACTAACTATGTTGATCTTGTCCCTGGTGATTAGGAAGTCACAGGTATTTTTCAAACAACAGCAAAAGTACTTGGGGGATATGAATGGAAAGATAGAGGAGACCTTCTCTGGTCAGAATATAGTCAGGGGCTACAATGGTGAAAAGTTTGAACTAAATGAATTTGATACCATAAATAGAAAACTTTATGATACAGGATGGAAGTCACAATTTCTATCTAGCATCATGATGCCTATAATGAATTTTGTGGGAAATCTTGGCTATGCCATAGTTTCTATCCTGGGAGGTTATATGGCTATCAATGGTAGGATATCAGTTGGTGATATCCAGGCCTTTATCCAATACATGAGGTCATTTACCCAGCCACTAAACCAGATAGCCCAGATAATGAATCTCCTACAGTCCACGGTTGCGGCTGCTGATAGGATATTTGAGTTTCTGGATGAAGAGGAAATAGACCTGTCAAAGAAAGATATCTTAGAAGGGCCAGTCCAGGGTAATATCAAGTTTGACCATGTTAGGTTTGGATATAAGAGTGATAATATAATTATCAAAGACTTTAGTTTGGATATAAAGGCAGGCCAAAAGGTGGCTATAGTAGGTCCTACAGGCGCTGGAAAGACTACTATAGTCAAGCTGTTGATGAGGTTTTATGGCCTGAATTCAGGTAAGATATATCTAGATGGTGTAGATATAGAGAGTCTAGACCTGGAAAGCTATAGGAAAAATTTTGCCATGGTACTTCAGGATACATGGTTATTTAGTGGAACTATCATGGAAAATCTTAAGTATGGTAGGCTTGATGCAAGTGATGAAGATGTTTACAAGGCTGCAAAAGCTGCCCATGTTGATAGATTTATAATGACTCAGAAGCAAGGATATGATACAATATTAACTGAAAACTCTAAGAATATTTCTCAGGGACAAAAGCAGCTACTGACGATAGCCAGGGCTATACTTTCGGATCCTAAGATTTTGATCTTAGACGAAGCGACCAGTTCAGTCGATACCAGGACAGAGGTCTTAATTCAGCAGGCTATGGACAATCTTATCAAGGATAGGACCAGCTTTATAATAGCCCATAGGTTGTCTACAATTAGGAATGCTGACCTTATACTAGTATTAAATGAAGGAGATATTGTAGAGCAGGGTAGTCATGATGAATTATTGGCTAAAGATGGATTCTACAGTAACTTGTACAGGTCGCAATACGAAGAATTGGAAGGTGCTAATTAATATGAAGATAGATTGGAATAGAAAATATACTACCATAGCGGTCTATGCTATAATAGTAGTGGTGTTTGGGATATCATTCTACCTAAGTGTGATGCAGTTCTCCAAGTTAAGTGAACTTACATCAACATTTATAGATATTTTAAAACCATTTATAGTAGGATTTTCTTTAGCCTACCTATTGAACTTTATAATGGAGTTTGTGGAAGGGAAAATAGTTCTAAACTTGATGCCTAAGGGAGGAAAAAGACTAGTTAGGTATTTATCTATGATTATTACCTATATCTTAGTTACACTATTTGTATTCCTCTTCTTTAAATTTATATTCCCACAGGTTGCAGAGAGTGTAGTGAAACTGGTAACAGACTTCCCACATATTGTGAATAAGATTTATAACTATATAGATAAGTTTATAAGTCATATAAACCTGCCTGAACCTACTAGGATGGCCGTAAACCAAAAGGTAAATGAAATAGGTAAGTCAGCTATAGACTTTGCCACAAACCTTGTTCCGTTTTTTGCTAATTTCTTCTTGAATATAGTTAAGAGTGTGTGGAACTTGGTTTTAGGTATAATAATATCAATTTATATACTAGCAGACAAGGAAGGCTTCTTCCGTCTTTGTAGAAAGTTTATATTTGCGATATTTACTAAGGACACTTCTGATAATATACTTAAGGTTACCAGGCTTTCTAATGATATATTCGGGAAGTTTATAATAGGTAAGATAATAGACTCTGTTATAATAGCCATAATTACCTTTATAATCCTTTCAATAGTCAAGATGCCTTATGTAATCCTTTTAACTTTTATAATAGGTATTACAAATGTGATTCCGTTTTTTGGACCATTTATTGGGGCCATACCATCTGTATTGTTGGTCTTGATAGTTGACCCTATAAAGGCGCTTTGGCTTATAGTTATCATATTCATCATCCAGCAGTTGGACGGTAATGTAATAGGACCGAAGATTTTAGGAGATTCAATAGGTATTTCATCATTTTGGATCCTATTCTCCCTACTGGTTGCCGGAAAGTTCTTTGGTATAATAGGAATGGTTATAGGAGTACCATTATTTGCAGTAATCTACACAATAGTTGGAGAGACTATTAATGACAGATTAAAAACTAAGGGACTGACGGATTCTGCTAATGGTAAAAAATAAAACAAAAAGATTAGCTGGCCAAGACCAAATTTATATTATGGGTCTTAGCCAGCTTTTTATTTTTATCATATTATCTCCTAGGTATGAGACCAGGGATTAAGAGTTTAGGTTAAACTATAGTAGCTTAAATGTGTTTTTTTCATAGTCTATAAGGCCATCGTCCTTTAAATGACTAAGTTCTCTTGAAAGGGCAGACCTATCTACACCTAAAAAGTCAGCCATATCCTTCCTTGAATAAGGTATTAGAAAGATATTTGACTGGTTTTTAAGCTTGTGTAGTTCTAGAAAGTGGAGAATTTTTTCCCTTATATTCCTCCTGGACACAACCTCTATTTTTGATAGAAGTATCAGGTTCTTATCAGCAAATGTATGTAAGAGACTGGATATAATTTCCTGCTTTTCCCTTATCAAGTCCAGGTCATCTAGGTTGCCTACAGACAGCAGTTCATCAGTGTTGACTAAAAGAAGGGTAGATATTTTGTTTGTTGTTGCAGTAACTGGACTTATCTTCTTACTGGTAAAAGAAAAGACCTCGGCAAAGATTTGGTTTTTGCCAACAGAGTCAATTATATTCCTATTTCCATATTCGTCTGTATTAGAAAGGATTACCTCACCTTCTAAGAGGATACACATATTATGGTATACTTCTCCTTCACGGAAGATGATTTCATTTTTATCTAAGTGTATAATCTTTGAATTAAAAGAATTCAAAAGTTTTTCCAAATTATCTTGACTTAAATGCGAAAACAAGCTTATCTTGTTAAGATCTTTTAAATATTTTTTTTCAATCATATAAACCTCCTGTTGCAATTTATATATTAATAGTCATTTTTACGAGAAATATATGTAATCATTATAACAAAAATTTGAAAAAATGTGAATTTTTTTCTAAATTGTTGATTTTTTGGTCAAAATAAGGAAAGATATTGTTAAAAATTGAATAAATGAGGTTTATTTTTCATTTAAAAGGATATAAATATATGTATAAATATGAGTAATTAGAATATGTATAAGATATAGTCTTTTACTAGAATATAATTAGTAGAAGGAATATGAGGAGGAAATAAGATGAGAGAAATTGCTATTTTGGCTGGAGGATGTTTCTGGTGTATGGTCAAACCATTTACAAGCTATGAGGGTGTTGAAAAAGTTGTAAGTGGCTATATAGGTGGTCATAAGGAAAATCCTACTTACAAGGAAGTTTGCAGTGGTGGAACAGGTCATTATGAGGCCGTTGAGATAACTTTTGATAATGAGAAAATTAAATTTAAAGAAATACTAGATATTTTCTGGAAGCAGATAGATCCCCAGGATGAGAATGGCCAGTTTGCTGACAGGGGCAGCCAGTACAAGACAGCAATCTTCTACACTAGTGATAAACAAAAAGAAGAAGCTCAAGTGTCAAAAAAGAGGATTGAAGACCTCTACTTTAATGGTAAGGAAATTGCCACTGGCATACTTGAGGCAAGCCACTTCTATCCTGCAGAAGACTACCATCAGAATTACTGTAAGACTAACTCAAAGCACTATAGCATCTACTATAAAAACTCTGGTAGGTACAACTTTGTCAAGGCCAAGTGGGATAGGAATAACTCGGACAGGAATAATTTAAGAAAAATTCTTAAGGATATAGAATTTGAGGTTACACAGAATGATATGACAGAGGTACCTTTTGAAAATGAGTACTTTGATAAATTTGACAAGGGTATTTACGTTGACCTTGTAGACGGAAGACCCCTATTCAGCTCAAGTGATAAGTTTGATTCGGGTTGCGGATGGCCAGCCTTCTCTAAACCGATTGAAGATACGGCCTTAATGGAAAGGGCGGACTATTCTTTTGGTATGGAGAGGACAGAGGTTAGGTCTCTTGGGTCAAACTGCCACCTTGGTCATGTATTCAACGATAATCCAAATTCTGATAATGGTTTGAGGTATTGTATAAATTCTGCTGCCATAAAGTTCATACCTTATGATAAAATGGAAGAGTGTGGATACGGTGAATACAAGAAGTATGTAAAATAGGTTATCTTGCCGGATGCTTTAACTTGTCGATAGTAGGAGTAGTATGCCTGCAAGCATGACTTTTGGTATAGGCACCCTTGCACAAGGCATTTCAAGGAGGGTATTTATGTTGAAGACAGAAACTTTATATTATAGTGATAGGTATATGAAAGAATGTCAGGCTAGGTTACTATCGGTTGACATAGTAGGTGGAAAGATATATATGGTCTTTGATAGGACTCTTTTCTTTCCAGGAGGCGGTGGCCAAGCCCAAGATAGGGGATATGTCATTGATGACTCTGGAATAAAATTTGATATATGTGGAATCAATGAAAAAGAAGGTCTTATCTACCATGAGGTCAGGATGGCCAAGGATGGCCTTGAGTCCCTGATAACCAGTAGGCAAGGTATACTTGATAGTATGGACCAGGCTGAAAAAGTGTCTATGATAGAAGATTATATTGGGGCTAAGTTAAAAGCTGATCCTATATTCCGTATGGTTTTGGACTGGGAACACAGGGAAGACTATATGCACCAACATTCGGGTCAACATGTCCTATCAGGCGTCTTCTATAAGTTGTTTTCAAGAAATACACTAGGTCTTCATATAGGCAAAGACCTATCTCAATTGGATATAGAGGGAGAATTTGACCATGATATGGTTAAGGAGGTCGAGAGGTATGCCAACCTTATCGTATCGCAGGAAATTAAGATAGACAACTTTGTCCTGGATAGGGACAAGCTGGAAGATACATATACTAGGAGGCCTCTACCAAATACAAGTGAAGATATAAGGATTTTAAAGATTGGAGACCTTGATATTAATGCCTGCTGTGGAGTTCATTCTACAGACACTGGCCAGCTTAAATTGATAAAAATTAAAAAATACTACCACCACAAGGGCAATACACGCTTCGAATATTTGGTGGGTAAAAGGGCAATATCATATATCTTAGATAGGGATGAATACTTTAGCAAGCTTCTTTTAAAATACGATACCAATGAAGCTAATATCCTAAATGCCATAGGTAATTTGGAAGACAAGAAGGATGATTTTGCTGAAAAGAACAAGCTTCTTTTAGATTTTTATCTGGAGGCCAGGTCCAAGTCCTTACTTGAAGGACTTAGGGAAAATTCACAGGGTATCATAGTTGTAAGAGGGGTCCTTGATGATGATGCCTGGATGGTAGAAGCACTTGCCAAGTATATAACGAATAATTACAAGTCCCTGGTAATTTTTGCCAGTGGAGGCCAGGCTCAGCCGAGGGTATTTTTACAGGTTGATAAGAAACTAGCCAAAGAAGAATCTATCAAGCTTGGAAAGGTCCTTAAGGACCATGCTGGTTTGGCAGATATAAGGGGTGGAGGTTCTGATTATATGGCCCAGGGTCAGGTGCTTGATAAAAAAAATATTGACAAATTTATAGATAAAATTTATTCTATATATACTAGTCTTTAATTAAATATAACAATTATTTTCATAGGTATATAGGGCTTTAAATCAAAGTCAGTACTTTTATAGGAGGAAAGAATGTCACGATCAGGATTGGTTATTTTGGTGATTCTGTCCTTAGTTGTAATATCTTTTATTATAGGTAAGAATGGAAGAGGTGCAAATAACTATATTATTAGAAATACCGCTGCAGTTTACAGTTTAATACTGTCTCTTTTAGCGATTGTAAAGTCCAACCAGGGCATGGTTCAAGGATTTTATATGGGGGTCTTGGCTTTTATATTAAGTATTTTGGTCCTCACAGTATACAAGAAGAAATATGATATTTGTAGGATATTCTTGGTGGTGAGTGTAGTCTTGGCTACCTTTGCTACATATTTTTCCTACATAAACTAAAATAAAGTAATCATGACCATCTTACCAGGTGGATGTGATTACTTTATTTTTGTTAGTTCGAAACCATTCACTTGAAGTGATTCAATCTTTTCTGATCTTATTATGGAGTCGAAGTATATCTTGTCTTTTTCATTTGCATATCTGAAATAGCCATTGGCATAGATTGTGTCACCATTTCTATGGATTGAAGATGTGATGACTTCTAGATTTCCATCAGACCTTACACTAGAGACAATCTTTTTCTTTATCAGTTTTTCATACTTAATAGTTTCTTGGGTACTAAGCCTATTGTCAATACTAGTGAATTTTTTTGGCATAGTATCATAAGTCTTATAGTTTACAGCCGTCTTATAAATTTTTGAACCTGCAAGTATGACAAGCACTGTTATGATAAGAAGGTAGAAGAAAATTACCCAGGCAGGACGGGATTTCTTAATCAATTTTTTGTTTTTTAAATTTCTTGTTTGTTGGTTGATTTGTTCCCTCATCCTATTAATATCATATACCATCTTGCCTTCAGTCATAGTTTTAGGAGTTTTATTTTGAGCCTGTTTTGATGCATATGCTTTCTTTTTTTCGGCAAAGTTTATAGTTTTATTCTTATTTTTGTCTTTAGCCATAGCTCTTTCCTCCTATTACCCTTAGTAATTCTAATTATATTAAATTTACACTGTCAAGTCAATCATTTGCCTAAACATATGACAAAAATAATGACAATTACAGACAATATTTTAATAATTTATGGTAAGGTACATATAATTATGATATTATAGAATAGATAGTATGTGGGCACTTGCCCGAGAAGGTAGTGATAAAGATGATATTTATAGGAAATAGATATGAAATAACCGATAGGCCTGTTTATATTGAGGAAAACAAGCTATACAATGCCTATGATTCAGAGAAGAAAATAGATGTTAAAATAAAAATAATAGAAAATAACAGGTATATAAGTATAGATTTTATACCAAACCTGATTGATGAGAGCATAATTATTGACGATTTAAGGTCTCCACATATCTTGAGAATACTGGATGTAGGAGTACATAGGACTGTTGATAACCTGCTTTATTATATCGTGTATGAGAATTTCAGGGGAGTCTCTCTTACTACCCTAAACAAGGGAGCCTACCTACACATGGATGCCTTGATAAGGATAGCTACACAGACTGTGAAGGCCCTACAGGCCTACTATAATTTAGGTAAGAAACACGGGTCCTTGAGGCCTGACAATGTACTGGTTAATGAAAGGTACGAGATAAAGATAGCAGACTTTGGTATTACAGAAGCCAATAAGGGTACAAATATCAGGTGCTCTGGAAATCTTAAGTACCTATCTCCATCCCAGTTGAGTATAGATTTTACTGATATAAAGTCGGACCTATATTGTCTGGGTGTAATCTTGTATGAGTCGGTTTTTAAGAAATTTCCATTTAATGATGCCCATACTGAAAAGCAGTTAATCAAGGCTATTGACAAGGGTGTTATATGGTCTAAAATCAATACTAGTGGTATGAATAAGGACTTTGTGGAAATTATAAAACGTCTTTTGGAGAGAAATGACAACCTATGCTATAAGAATTATAATGAAGTTCTGTTGAGTCTGAGTCATTTTATGTACAAAACTTCCAAGATTGATATAGAGGCTATAAGGGCAGAGGAGAACCAACCCCACCTGGAGTCAGTCTTGCACAAGACAGGTCATGTTAGCCCAGATGACTTTTATAAGACAAGGCAGATGTACTTGTCAGATATACAAAAGGAACTTGAAAATAAGAGTATAGATGATATGAAGATTGTCAAGAATGGCCATACAGACAAGAAAAGTAAGAAAAAAAAGAATGGAAAAAAGACATCTCTTATAATTATAGTCCTTATTTTAATTATAATGATGGTTCTACCTTTTATTAATATGTTTTTATAAAACCAAGCCCGTGCTCAAGCATGGGCTTTTTATTCGTAAAATTCCTGGTTATATGGTATAATAAAATTTAGCATATTATGCAAATTTGGTGGTGGTTGAATGAAAATTAGAGTTTTGGAAGTATCCGAAGTAAATGAATATATTAAAAAAGTTTTTTTAGATGATCCTATCCTCAATAGTGTGAAAGTAAGAGGAGAGATATCTAATTTTAAGATACATTCTAGTGGTCATGTATACTTGACCCTAAAGGATAATAAGTCAAAAATTAGGTGTATGATCTATAGGTCTGACTATAATAAGGACCTAGAATTAGACAATGGAAGTAAGATAGTTGCAGATGGATATATTTCTAATTACGTAAGTGATGGATCCTACCAACTGTATATGAAAAATGTTTCTCTTGAAGGTGTAGGTAACCTATACCTAGATTTTTTAAAGTTAAAGGAAAAGCTAGATAAGGAGGGACTTTTTTCTAACTACTACAAGAAACCCATACCTAGGTTTCCCAAGTCTATAGGTGTGGTTACATCTGAGACTGGGGCAGTCATTAGGGATATAATAAATGTTATAAGCAGGAGGTACCCAAAGGTAGCAATTAAGTTGTATCCAGCACTGGTACAGGGGAAGGATTCAGTTTCTAGCCTAATAGCAGGTATAAACTTTTTTAATTTGGAATACCCTGTTGATACAATTATTATAGGAAGAGGTGGTGGCTCTCTTGAGGAATTGTGGTCTTTTAATGATGAAGACCTGGCCAGGGCCATATTCGCGTCTTCAATACCAGTAATATCAGCAGTGGGCCATGAAACTGATTTCACTATTTGTGATTTTGTTTCAGATGAAAGGGCACCAACTCCTTCTGCAGCGGCTGAGATAGCTACACCAAATTTAGCTGACCTTTTAAGGGAACAAGATTTAATGGCCAAGCGCATGACCAACTCTATAAATAATAGGATTATTTTAGAAAAACACAGGCTAAGGTCTAGCATGGATAGGTTTAGTCAGTATGCTGATAGGTATATGCTTGGGGATAGGTATATAGCCCTGGATATGATATTAGATAAGATAGATTCAAGTTTTACCAAGTATATTCAAAAGAAAAGGGAAGAAATGAACTTGTATGGGGTTAAGATGTCCAGTTTAAACCCCTTTTCAATATTTGATAGGGGATATTCAATAGCGGAAAAAGAAGGAAGGATAGTCTCCACTATCAGGGATATTGACCAGGGAGACAAGTTGAAAATAAATCTTAAGGATGGAAAACTGGACTGTCAGGTAGTGGATATAGAGGCTAATGATAAGTAATAGTATATAAAATGTATTTAACTAATAAACAATAAATGAGTAAAGAGAATAAGATAGGGGTGGCAATTTGAATTCGGACAAGTTGGTAAGTATAAGTGAAATAGATATAGAAAAGATGTCTTATGAGGAGGCTTTCGATATGATGAAGGACCTGGTTAGTCAGTTAGAAAATGGCCAGGTAAACCTTGAAGAATCTCTTAAGTTATTCGAATATGGAAGTCGTCTGTATAGGCACTGTAATGCTATATTGGAAAAAACAGAAATGAAGATAAGTAAATTCAATGAATATAAGGAAGAAGTAGAGGTGGACTAATGGATTTCATCAGTGAATTGAAAAAGAAGAGTGATTTTATAGAAGCAGAGATTTATGCCTACCTACCACTGGAAGAGGGCTATCAAAAGACTCTTTTTTCAGCCATGAATTATAGCTATAAGGCAGGTGGTAAGAGGTTAAGGCCAATCTTGATTATGGAGTCATATAAGCTATGTGGTGGAAAGGGTAGTGAATACCTTCCTTATGCAGCAGCAATAGAAATGATCCATACCTATTCACTAATTCATGATGACCTACCAGCCTTGGACAATGATGACCTTAGGAGGGGGAAGAAAACCAACCATAAGGTCTTTGGAGAAGCCATGGCTATATTGGCAGGAGATGGTCTCCTGAACTATGCCTATGAGGTAATCTTAAACCATGCTCTTAATTCATCTGACCAGCCATCAGCAATTAAGGCCTGCAAGGCCATAGCAGATGGGGCTGGTATATATGGTATGGTCGGAGGTCAGGTAGTAGACGTTGAGAGCGAGTCTAAGGAAATAGACCTAGCCTGTCTGGACTTTATCCACTTGAACAAGACGGCAGCTATGATAGTTGCCTGCATGAAGTCAGGTGCTTACCTGGCAGGTGCAGATGATGATACAGTTGAAAAGTTAGAAGCCTACGGAAGGTATCTAGGTTTGGCATTTCAGATAGCTGATGATATCCTTGATATCGAGGGCGATGAAAAGGAACTCGGTAAAAATGTTGGTAGTGATATAGAAAATGACAAGGCTACTTATCCCCATATACTTGGTATGGAAAGATCTAAAGAAATTGCCAGAGACCTGGTTGTCAAGGCAAAAGAAAAGATAGAGGCTTTTGAAGGGGCAGAGTTTCTAGTTGGATTGGCCGACTATGTCATCAGCAGAAACAAGTAGTGGTAATGGAGGAAGTATGAGTTTTTTCAGTGAGATATTTAGTAACGAGATCTTGTGGGTTAGTATATTTGCCTGTTTTTTTGCCCAGTTTTTAAAAATTTTCTCAGGTGAAAAAGGCATAGATATTAGTAGAATCATAGTTTCTGGTGGTATGCCTAGTTCACATAGTTCTTTTGTTTCTTGTATGTCTACAATGATAGGTCTTAAGTATGGTTTTTCATCTGACTTATTTGCAGTAGCAGTGGTTGTATCATTGATTATTATGTACGATGCATCAGGTGTAAGACAGGCTGTAGGTAAGCAGGCTACAATACTTAACCAGTTAATAGAGGATTGGCAGAAGAAGAAGGAAATAAAGCAGGAGAAACTTAAGGAGCTAATGGGACATACACCAAAGCAGGTTTTCTTTGGTGGCTTATTAGGTATAATTATAGGCCTAATATTCTAGATAGTAAGGTGATAATATGTATGAATTAATAAGAGGGATAAATTCCCCAGCAGATATAAAAAGAATGAATAAGGAGGACTTGTCTAACCTGGCCAAGGATATCAGGAAGTTTTTGATAAAGAAGATATCAGCCACAGGTGGCCACCTGGCATCTAACCTGGGAGTGGTTGAATTAACTCTGGCCCTTCACAAGGTATTTGACAGTCCTGAAGATAAGATTATATGGGACGTTGGTCACCAGGCCTATGTCCATAAGATATTGACAGGGAGGCAGGATGGTTTTGACTCCCTAAGACAGTATGGTGGTATGTCGGGTTTTCCAAAGGAATCTGAAAGTCAGCACGATATTTTTGATACGGGACATAGTTCTACATCCATATCTGTGGCCTTGGGACTTGCCTGTGCTAGGGATATACAGAAGCAGAAACACCAGGTTATTGCCGTAATAGGTGATGGTGCCTTTACAGGGGGGATGGCTATTGAAGCCTTGAATAACCTGGGATATTTGAATAAAAATATGATAGTAATCCTCAATGATAATGAAATGTCCATAGACAAGAATACGGGTGCATTTTCTTCTTATATGTCAAAGATAATGATGAATAGCGACACCCTTATCATGAAGGAAAACCTTGATAAGTTTATGAATATGACTCAAATAGGTAGCAAGATATCCAAGAGGGCAAATAGGTTGACGGATTCTATATTTACCAGCCTATCCCCATCTGAATGTGGTCTAATAGATGCCCTTGGCATAAAGTATTTTGGTCCAATAGATGGTCACAATATAGAGGAACTGGTGGAGACACTTGAGTTTATAAAAAATGTGGATGGACCTAAGTTTATACATGTTAAAACTGTAAAGGGCAAGGGCTATAAGTTTGCCCAAGACCATCCAGAAGACTACCACGGGGTAGGTAAGTTTGATTATAGGACAGGGGTCAAACCAGGCAAGACCAGGTCAATTTCATCTATAGTTGGAATTACCCTTGCAGAGATGGCCAACTACAATGAAAATATAATAGCTATTACGGCGGCCATGCCTACAGGTACTGGTTTAAATATATTTTCTAAGCTACATCCGGACAGGTATTTTGATGTTGGTATAGCGGAACAGCATGCGACTACATTTGCTGCCGGACTGGCCAAGGCTGGTTTAAAACCATACTTTGCAGTATATTCCAGTTTCCTACAAAGGGGATATGACCAGCTTATACACGACGTATGTATAACTAGCAAGCCCGTAACCTTTCTGATAGATAGGGCGGGTCTAGTAGGTAATGATGGTGAAACCCACCATGGTATTTTTGACCTATCCTACCTAAATCCTATACCAAATCTGACAGTTATGGCCCCAATGGATAGCCAGGAAATGATAGATATGATCAGGTTTTCTGAAAGAATGGATAGCCCCCTAGCTATCAGGTATCCTAGGGGAAGTGAGTATATAATAAGTCAAAAGGACTATGATTTTTGCAAGATAGACAGGGAACCATTTGATTCCTATTCCATAGGCCAGCCCCAGGTTCTGATAGACGAGGTAAGACCCCTTAAGGGAAATAATAATTTGAGAAAAGTGGCTATAATTAGTATAGGAAATATGATGAAACCGGTTCTTGATATCCTTCCTGATTTGAGGAAAGAATACAGGGAATCCCACAATGGACAAGACTTTGAACTTATCCTATTAAATGCCAGATACTTGAAACCTTTAAATGTTGATACATATCTGGATATCCTGGGCAGTGTTGATAATGTTATAAGTCTTGAAGATAATGTGGTAACTGGTGGATTTGGTTCCAGTATCTTAAAACTTTTATCAGAGAACCATCTTGACACAAGACTGGATATATTTGCTGTACCTGATAAATTTATTGGGCATGGTAACACTGATATCCTGATGGACAAGCTTGGCTTGTCACCAAGTAAGATAAAAGATAGAATACTTAAGATTCTTGAGTAGGGTTTAGCCTATATCAATGGAGGTAGCAATGAAGAAGAGAATTGATGTATTATTGGTTGATATGGGTTTTTTTCCTAGTCGTGAACAGGCTAGGAGGACCATAATGGCCGGTAATGTTTTTGTAGACAATCAAAGGGTGGATAAACCGGGTACAATGGTCAAGGATGACTCTGAAATACTTGTAAAAGGCAAGCCCCTGGCCTATGTTAGTCGTGGTGGTCTTAAGTTAGAAAAGGCAATGAAAAATTTTGACATTAGTCTAGAGGGCAAGGTATGTATGGATATAGGTGCATCAACAGGAGGTTTTACAGACTGTATGTTGCAAAATGGGGCTGTAAAGGTTTACTCAGTTGATGTTGGATATGGTCAGTTGGCCTGGAAATTAAGACAGGATGAGAGGGTCGTTTGCATGGAAAGGCAGAATATAAGGTTTTTAGAGGTCGACGCCCTAGATGAAAGACCGGATTTTGCATCCATAGATGTGTCCTTTATATCTCTTAAGTTAGTCCTACCAAAGGCATGGGAACTTTTAAATGATGGTGGTAGGCTAGTTGCCCTTATAAAACCCCAGTTTGAAGCCGGTAGAGAAAAGGTGGGCAAGAAGGGGGTAGTAAGAGAAAGGTCAACCCATATAGAAGTAATAGAGATGGTTTCCAGACTTGCTATCAAGGAAGGTTTTAAAATACTTGACCTTGATTTTTCACCAATAAAGGGACCTGAAGGAAATATAGAATATTTGATTTATCTTGAAAAAACAGACAAAAACATTGAAATAAATGATGAAAATGAGGATGTTAGACTCCTTGGTGGACATGAGGCTTACCATGATATGATTGTAGATTTGGTGGAAAAGTCACATTCATTAGATTAGCAGAGGGAGAATAAAATGATTAAGGAACTGTATATGAAAAATTGTGCCCTAATAGAAGAACTAAGGGTGGATTTTGGTAGCAAGTTGAATATATTGACAGGTGAAACTGGATCTGGAAAATCAATCGTCCTTGAGGGTTTAAACCTATGCCTAGGAGGCAAGTATGATCGTTCCTTTTTAAGAAAGGATTGTGACAGGGGCTTGGTGGAATTACTTATATACACGGATAACCAAAAGGTAGAGGACCTCTTGAATGAGTATTCTATTCCATATAGTGACAAGGAGTTGCTGGTATCTAGGTCTATATTTGAGGATGGAAAGTCAACTACTAAGTTAAATGGTAGGTCTATTAGGCTGGCTGACCTAAGGACTATTATGATGACTATCGTAGATATACACAGTCAGCACCAAAATCAGGCCCTATACAATAGGGATGTCCACCTTGAATTTTTAGACTTGTATGGGAAAGATAGCTTAAAGGATATAAAGTCAAAATATGATTCTAGCTATAAAAAGTATACAGACATTAAATCAAAAATTCTTGAACTTAATGATAATATGACGGAAAGGGAACTTGAGAGGGAAGTGGACCTTCTTAAATACCAAATAGATGAAATTGAGAAGGCCAATCTCGACGTGGATGAATATGAGATATTAAAGGTAAAATATAAAAAGTATTCTAATCAAGACAAGATAAATACAGCAATCTTAACGAGCTATGATCTTCTAAGGTCTGGTGACCTGGGGGTAGAGGACAGGATTGGCAAGTCTCTATCAGCATTGGGGCCGGTAGCCGACTACGATATAGTCCTAGAAGACTTTGTAGAAGGTCTAGAAAATATCATGTACGAGTTGGAGGATCTTGATGCAAGTATGAGGTCTTATATAGATAAGAATGAATACAATCCCCAGATTTTAGAGGAAATCCAGCTAAGGATGGACTTCATAAATACTATGAAGAGGAAGTACGGAGATAAGATAGAGGATATTTTAGACTATAAGATAGAGATGAAACAAAGGCTCTATAATATTGAAAATAGGGAAGAACGTAAGTTGGCCCTATTAAAAGAACAGGAAAAAATAGAGGAAGACTTAGAAAAAATAGGAGGAGAATTGACTTTTTCTAGGATGAAAGTGGCCAATCTTCTAGAAGAAAGCCTATTAAAAGAATTAGAGTCTCTTAATATGAAAAATACAAAATTTAAGGTAATCTTTAACAAAGTAGGTTATACTAGGAGTGGGTGTGATGATGTGGAATATTATGTTTCATTCAATCTAGGAGAAAACCTAAACCCCCTTAACAAGGTAGCATCTGGTGGTGAAATGTCACGTTTTATGTTGGCTTTTAAGAAGATACTATCAGATGTAGATAAGATAGAAACCATGATTTTTGATGAAATAGATACTGGTATAAGTGGCAGGGCTGCCCAGGTTGTCGGTGAGAAATTGGCAGAAATGGCCAAACACAAGCAGTTAATCTGTATAACCCACCTACCTCAAATAGCGGCATTTGCAGATGACCACTACTACATAGAAAAGAATGTTGAAAATGAGAGAACATTTACCAGCATAAGGAATCTCAGTTATCAAGATAGGCAAGAAGAAATTGCCAGGTTGATTTCTGGAAAAATTATAACAGAAAAGACCTTGGAACATTCTCATGAAATGATTGAGTTAGCTAAGAAAACAAAGGCATAGGAGGTAATCATGCGGGTAGAAGGTAAGTTGAAAAAAGACAAGAAAACTAAAAAACTCGCTAAGAGGATTAATGCGGGTGAAATAGCCCTTATAAACCATATAGATTTGGATGAAGTGGCTGCAAAGTCTTTGGTGGAAGCAAAGATAAAGCTAGTAATTAACGCGGCTGAGTCTATTAGCGGTAGGTATCCAAATGTAGGACCATCAATATTGATGAAGGAGAATATACTAATAATAGACAATATAGGTATGGAAGCCTTTGATGAGTTAAATGAAGATGATGAAATCATTATCGAAGATGGAATTATATATAGAAGTGATAAGAAAATAGGTTCTGGTCAGGTAATGGATGCCAAGCTCGTTGTCGAAAAGACAAGGCAGGCATATGAAAACCTTGAAGTAGAATTGGATAGGTTTATTGACAATACAATAGAGTATGCCAAGAAAGAAAAAGGTCTTATATTGGGAGATGTAGAAATACCAGCCATGAAGACCAAGTATGAAGATAGACATGTCCTAGTTGTAGTCAGGGGACACAATTATAAGGATGACCTAGAGGCTATGATATCTTATATAGAGGAGGTAAAGCCTGTCCTGGTAGGTGTTGATGGAGGAGCTGATGCCATTTTAGAATTTGGTTACAAGCCAGACGTGGTTGTAGGTGACATGGATAGTGTTACAGATGAAGCCCTTAAGGCAGCTGGTGAAATAGTTGTACATGCATACACTGATGGTAGGGCCCCAGGACTTAAGAGGATAGAAGACCTAGGCTTAGAAGCTGTTGTATTCCCATCCCCGGGTACCAGTGAAGATATAGCGATGTTGGCAGCCTATGAATACAAGGCCAAATTAATAGTTGCCCTTGGTACACATTCCAACATGATAGACTTCCTTGAAAAGGGAAGAAAGGGTATGGCCTCAACCTTCTTGGTAAGGCTGAAGATAGGTTCTAGACTGATAGATGCTAGGGGAGTAAGTATGCTATACCAGAGTCGTTTAAAGCTAAAGTATATTTTTGCCTTGATAGCAACAGCACTATTCCCGGTAGCTATAGTAGTTAGCCAGTCTCCTAAGGTGCAAACTCTTATGCAGTTGTTAAGTATAAAGATAAAACTATTGTTACAGATATAATGTAGATGTGGAGGAATAAGTTATGCATATAAATTTTAAATATTTTATTGTATCTATAGGGGCAATATTCCTGGCCCTTGGTGTCGGAATTTTAATAGGTACAAGTATGGGATCCAGTGTGGATATACAGGAACAAAATGCAGCTATTGTAACAGATATTGATAAGCAGTTTAAACAGTTAAAGGAAAAGGATGACAAGCTTGCTGAGACCAATAAAAATCTGCTTGCAAAGTTGGACAATGTTAAAGACTTTATAGCTGGCAATGAAAACCTATTAAGTAACCAGAAATTATCTGGGAAAAAGGTGGCAATAATATCTTTTAATGAAAAGGCTAACGTTGATAGTGTCAAAAATGCACTTACTAATTCTGGGGCTAGTATATACTTAGATATACAAATTAAGGACGAAGCTGTTAATACTACTAACCTGGAAAAGATTAACACTAAGTTAGGTCAAAAGTTTACCAAGAAGGAAGAAGTGATAAGCTATATAGCAAACTCAATAAAAAATTCTTCTGATACAAGCCCACTGGCTAGTTTGGAGGAACTTGGTTTAGTCAAGGTTAGGTCAAACAGTGGCTCATATGAGACCATAAATTCTATTGTTGTATTTAACGGTTCAACTGCTAGTGGTAAAAGTAAATTCCCTGGTCTTATTAAACCGATATTAGACCAGATAAAGGAAGATAAGTATACAGTTGCTATAGCAAGCAGTGGAGAAAGTGTAGGATTAAAAGACTTTTCTAAAATTAAGATAGCAACTATAGATAATATAGATGAGGCAGCTGGAAGGGTATCATTGGTTGACCTACTAGCTAGTTCAAATATAATAGGTAACTATGGAAATAGCTTAGTAGGTGACAAGTTATTGCCAGTTGGAAAATAGGAGGATATATGTTTACGAGTGTAATAATACCTGCCTACAATGAGGAAACCAGGATAAAAGCTACCCTTGATGGTATAAGAGATATAGATATTATTGACCAGATCGTAGTAATAGATGATGGGTCTAGTGATTGTACAGGTCAAGTATTGAGCAAGTATGCTTGTGACAAATTGTTATATGCTGTACAAAACCCTAACCAGGGTAAGGGAAAGGCCTTGGAAAGGGGCCTGGAGCTAGCCAGCAAGGAGGCGGATGTCATAGTATTTCTAGATGCAGACCTCGGGTCAACTTCATCTGAGATAGCCAAGATAATTGAACCTGTATTGACAGACCAGTGTGATGTATCAATAGCCAGGTTTAAACCTGCTAGCAAGAAGGGTGGCATGGGCTTTGTTAAGAGGCTGGCCAGGGATTCTGTATATAAAATGACAGGTGTAGAATTAAATGCTACTATATCAGGCCAGAGGGCCTTTAAAAGAGAGGTTATATCAAGATTTGACCATATGCCCGAAGGATATGGTGTAGAGGTTGGTATGACTATCGATATACTAAAATGGGGTTATAGGGTAAAGGAAGTAACTGTAGATATGACCCATAACGAAACGGGAAGAGACTTAAGTGGTTTTATTCACAGGGGTAAACAGTATTTGCACATAAAGAAAATCGTGAAAGAAAAGAAACGTGAGTGGAGGTAGTCATGTATACATATTTGATGGTCATAATGTTGTTCTGTATTGGTGTAGTAGTTACCTTAACTTCTGTGCCTATGATAAGCAAGATGTTAGAAAAAAGTGATATGATTAGGGCAAATTACAAGGGTGATATGATACCAGTAGGCTTAGGGCTCGTATTTATACCCACCCTTATAATTAATTCAGTTATATTGATTTATTCTAATATTGTTCCTGAAAAGATAATTATGATCTACATGCTTTTATTTGCTTCTATCTCCATGTCCTTTGTAGGTATAATTGATGATAGCTTGGGCAATAGGGGGGTAACAGGTTTACTCGGTCACTTCAAGGCCTTATTTAAGGGTACATTGACAACGGGTGCCTTTAAGGCTCTTTTAGGTGGTTTTGTTGGTTTAACCATAGCAGTTACTATCAGCAAGTCTATACCTAATATAATAGTTGCGACCTTGGTGGTTGCCCTATCAACAAATATGATGAACTTATTTGACCTAAGACCAGGTAGGGCCATAAAGGTATACACTCTATTAGCAATAATAATATTTATAGCAAGTGCCAAGTTCCAAAGGGAAGTAATGATGTTGATACTACCAGCTGTACTGGCCTATTTTTACTTTGATTTGAGGGCCTTGACAATGATGGGGGATGCAGGTTCAAATGTTTTGGGCGTTTCCTTGGGTGTATTTATAGTATCCTCATTTGGTTTGGCAGTTCAGGTAGTTTGTTTGATACTTTTAGTATTAATCCACATATTAACAGAAAAATTTTCTCTAACTAAGATTATCGAAAACAATAAGTTTTTGAATTATCTAGATAGGTTAGGAAGGGGTTTATAGATGATAAGTAAAAGATTAGCCAAGGTTACTGAAATAAAGAGCCAAAGCGACCTAATCCAGGATATAAGGGTTGATATAAATGGCAGTATTGAAAAAGCCTATAATTATATACAGTTGACTGGTAATGTTGAAGTCGGAGATGAAGTGGTAGTCAATACTACTGCAGTAGAATTAAGTCTTGGTACAGGTGGTTTCCACTTTGTAATAGCCAATTTTAGCAGGCCAGAGTCTAAGCTTACAGAGGGTGGCCATATTATGAAACTTAGGTATACTCCATTTCAGATTAAGGTGGATTCTGTGGAAGAGCAAGGAAGTCCCTACCACGATATCTTCAATGATTTTGTCTGCCTGGAGGGGATGCCAGTAGCAGTAGGGGCCCTTCATAGTATAGTACCTGTATTTGCAGCTACTTTTAAGAGATTATGCCCAGACAAGAAGCTAGTATATATAATGTCTGATGGGGCAGCCCTTCCAATGGCATTTAGCAAGAACGTTGACAATTTAAAGAAGATGGGGCTTATAGATAATACTATTACATATGGAAATGCTTTTGGTGGTGACTATGAATGCATAAATATATACACTTCACTTATAACTGCCAAGGAAATTTGCAAGGCAGACTGTGTATTGGTAGCCATGGGACCTGGTATAGCAGGTACAGGGACTAAGTATGGTTTTAGTGGTATAGACCAGGCAGTGATTATAGATGCTGTTGAGAAACTAAATGGTAGGTCTTACATCATACCTAGAATCAGTTTTGCAGACAAGAGACCTAGACACAAGGGCATATCCCATCACACCCTTACAATTTTAAGTGAATTAACCAATAAGTCTACAAATCTTGTCCTTAATTCCTTGTATGAGCCTGGCAAATTGAGTATAATAAAAGAACAAATTCTATTAAACAGTATAGATGAAAAGCACAAGGTTGATTTTGAAGAATATGATAGGACAAAGGGAGACCTTGACCACTATGGCCTAAAGGTAAAGAGCATGGGTAGGTCTTTTGAAGATGACGAAGAATTCTTTGAAGCAGCATCCACAGTAGCTTATAGGATTTCCAAGATATTTTAATCATAGCTTTGATGAAAATTTAAGTATTTAATGATATAATAAGCTTATAGTTTGGATAGGAGGAAGATATGACTGACTTGTATAATAAAATATTGGACAGTGTGAAATACATAAATAAGTTTTATACAGGTAAAATAGATATGGCCCTAATATTGGGTTCTGGCCTATCCTATTTAGTAGATCAATTTGAAAATAAGCTAGAGCTTGACTACAAGGATATACCAAATTTTCATACATCTCAAGTAGGGGGGCATGAAAATAAACTTGTAATAGGTGATTTTTGTGGTAAGAAAGTATTGGCTATGAAGGGTAGGTTCCATTATTATGAAGGCTACAGGCAGGATGAAATTACCTATCCTATTAGGGTATTTAAAGAATTGGGTATAGATAAAATCTTAGTTACCAATGCTGCGGGCGGATCCAATAAAAACTTTGGACCAGGTGACTTGATGATTATCAAAGACCAGATTAATTTTTCAGGTTCTAATCCTTTGATTGGACCAAATGATGACAGGTTGGGAGCCAGATTTCCTGATATGACAGATGCCTATGACTTGGAGGGGATTGAAATTCTAAGATCATGTGCTGACCAATTAGGGTTACCAATACAAGAAGGAGTATACATGTTTTTCTCTGGTCCAAGTTATGAGACACCTGCAGAGGTGAGAATGGCAGGTATCTTGGGGGCAGATGCCGTAGGTATGTCAACAGTGCCTGAGGTTATTGTTGCAAGATATTGTGGAATGAGGGTATTTGGTATATCATGTATTACAAATATGGCAGCAGGTATTAGTGGGCAGAAATTAAACCATGAAGAAGTAATCGAAACAACAGAGAGGGTTAAAAGAAAGTTTTCATCCCTAGTAAAGTTATTTATAGAAAAAATTTAAATGGAGGATTGGCATATTGAGTACGAATAAGGCTAGAAATACAAAAAATAAAAAGAATACTAAGAAAGCCAGGCGTAGACCAAGAATTAGAATATTTAGACTACTAATTGTAATATTTATTTTACTAGGTATGCTTTCCTTGGCTGGAAACCTATACTATAAGTCTGCGTCAAAACCAGTAAATCCAAATTCTACAATTAGTAGGGTTGTTGATATACCAGCAGGTGCTAATGTTAAGCAGATTGCTACCATATTAAAGGACCAGGATATGATAAAGAACAAGAAGGTTTTTGTGGCCAATGTAAAGGAAACGGGTAAGGCTGAACAGATTAAGTCTGGTAAATACAAGCTGTCCCAGAACATGTCAAATGACCAGATCATAGACAAGCTGATAAAGGGTCAAGTACACCAGGATGGTATTAAGGTAACTATACCTGAAGGTAGCATATCGACTGAGATAGTCAACCTTTTGGTAAAGAAGAATCTTGGGGACAGGAAGAAATTTGTAAAACTTTTCAGGACACCTAGTGAATTTTCTGATAAATATAGTTTCCTAAAAGACAGTAGGATTACTACACTTGAAGGCTTCTTGTATCCAGAAACATATTATTTCAAAAAGGGTACAAGCGAAAAAGATATATTTGACAAAATGTTAAGTGAGTTTGACAGGAATTACAAGAAGAGTATAAGTGCCAACGTAAAAAAGAACAAGTATAACTTCTATGATACAATTATCATGGCATCGATAATAGAAAAAGAGGCTGTAAAGGATGAAGATAGGCCGATTATAGCCAGTGTATTCTACAACAGGTTGGCAAAGAAAATGAAGTTGCAGTCAGATGCAGTACTTCAATATGGCCTGCCAGAGAGAAAGGGTAAGGTCCTGTATTCGGATTTGAAGGTTGAATCAGCCTATAATCTTTATATACACCATGGCCTACCGCCAACACCGATTGCTAGCCCAGGCCTTAAGTCAATGATAGCGGCATCTAGACCTAGTAAGACAGACTATTTGTACTTTGTTACAAATGTGAACGGTGTAAATTCATACAGCAAGACTTTTGAAGAACATGATAAGAATGCTAAAAATTACCATAAAGAAAGAGATGCTAAAGAAAAGGCTAATCAGGAAAAAGCGTCTACTACTGATAAGAAAGGTACTAGTTCAGCTACTGATAAAAAAACAAGCACTAGTTCTGATACAAGTCAAACAAACTAGGAAAAGTACTTATTGCAGGGAGGGTAAACTTCCCTGCTTTTTAAAGGAGTGAAATAAGTGAGTAATATTGTAAATGATAAGGTAGAAAATTATATAAGAGAGACCTTAAAACCTAGTCAGGGACTCTTGAGAGACTTAGAGGTCTATGCGGAGGAAAATTCTGTACCAATTATTCATAAGGAAGTGGCTGACCTTTTAAGGGTTCTGTTAAAGTTGAAAAGGCCAAAAAAAATCCTGGAATTAGGTTGTGCTATAGGCTATTCCTCTCTTTTTTTTGCTGATGTATTAGATGGTGATGTAGAGATTGTAACTACTGAGAGAAACCCTCTTATGTTGGAAAAGGCCCAAGAAAATATAAAGAAGGCTGGTATGGAAGACAGTATAAAAATTCTAGTAGGGGATGCTGAAGAGACATTAAAAGACCTTGAAGGAAGCTTTGATATGATCTTTATAGATGCAGCTAAGGGTCACTATAAGATGTTTTTTGACATGTTGATAGACAAGCTAAACCATGGGGGTATAGTAATTTCAGACAATATCCTATATAAGGGCATGATAGCCAGTGATGACTATGTAGTCAGAAGAAAGAAAACTATAGTTAAGAGGATGAGGACATATTTAGATTATATATGTGATTTAGAGGGTATAAGTACATCATTGGTACCTATAGGTGATGGATTAGCTATATCCTATAAAGACTAGGTGGTCTTTATTAAGCTAGTACATTAATAGGTTTAAAGAGTTATATAAGCAAGGAAAAGGAAGGAATAAATGGAAAGAGTAGAACTATTAGCTCCTGCAGGAGATTTAGAGAGATTAAAGATAGCCATAGAGTATGGGGCAGATGCAGTTTATCTTGGTGGTGAAAACTTTGGTATGAGAACAGCAGCCAAGAACTTCTCAAATGAAGATATAAGAGAAGGTGTAAAGTATGCACATGAAAGAGGTAAAAAGGTATTTGTAACAGTCAATATAATACCCCACAATGAGGATTTCAATGGATTAGAAGACTACTTGTTAGAATTAGAAAAGGCGGGGGTTGATGCCCTTATAGCCTCAGATCCAGGTGTCATATCTGTAATTAAGGCAACAATACCAAATATGGAAATCCACTTGAGCACCCAGGCCAATACAACGAATTACCACAGTGCCAACTTTTGGTACAAGCAGGGGGTAAAAAGGGTTGTTATAGCCAGGGAATTGTCCTTTGAGGAAATCAAAGAATTAAGGGATAATATACCACAAGATATGGATGTTGAGGCCTTTATGCACGGTGCCATGTGTATATCATATTCAGGAAGGTGCTTGATAAGTAACTATATGACTGGTAGGGATGCTAATAGGGGGTCTTGTGCCCAGTCATGTCGTTGGAAATACAGCCTGGTTGAAGAAAAAAGACCTGGAGAATACTATCCTGTATATGAAGATGAAAGGGGAACCTTCTTCTTTAATTCTAAGGACCTGTGTATGATTGAATATATACCTGAATTGATTAATTCTGGTATTACAAGTTTGAAGATAGAGGGCAGGATGAAGACTGCCTACTATGTAGCAACAGTTGTAAGGGCCTATAGGATGGCCATAGATGCCTACTATGAAAAAGGCCCTGACTGGAAATTTGATCCAATATGGCTAGATGAATTGAAGAAGGGTAGCCATAGACACTTTACTACAGGTTTCTATAATGATAAGCCAGGACATGAGGAACAGAACTATGCTTCTGCCTCATATGTTAGGAACTATGACTTTATAGGTATAGTAGTTGGTGGGCCAGACAAGGATGGTTATGTAACTGTAGAGCAGAGAAATAAGATGGTTCTAGGTGACCAGATAGAGATAATAGGACCGTATACAGCAACTCTTGAAACAGAAATACTTGAGATGTTTGATGAAGAAATGACCCCTATAACAGAGGCCCCTCATCCAAGACAGTTGGTCAAAATGAAGTTGCCAGAAGGGGTAGGCATTAACTTTATGCTTAGAAAGGCAATTGAAGAAAAGTAATAGGGAGTTGTGCCTATTATTGGTTTAAAAAAATCAGATAAGATAAATTACTTAAAAAGATATTTTCAAAAATTTGAAGGTATCTTTTTATTTTTGTCTATAAATATATAGGATAATATAAGTCCTGTATTTTACCTATTAGGGGGATATCTATGAAGAATATAAGTGTATGTATAAAGAAATATAGGATAAAAAAAGATGGGATAAAAGTAGAGTATTATAGGAAAGATAGGGGCTCGTTTGACAAGTATGGGCCTAAAAAACACTCCGCTTATTTGGCTACTGAATTCATATTTACCCTTATAATTCTTTCAATTGCCCTATATATTTTTTCTTACTTTGTGATGAATATGGCCTACTTGGAGAATAAGTTAGATGATAGGGAGGAGCTCGATTATTTATTGGGGCAGGCTATGGTAGAAGAAAGGTCCTATATCAAAGACTACAAGGGTGATTATGAGGACTTAGACTTGGTTTTTTCAAAAAATATGGATAGTAGAGAAATACTTATCAGGAGGAGTTTTAAGGATAAGAAATTTGGTTGGATAGAATCTGAAATTACAGTCAAGGACAAGTACCTTAAGAAGAGTTTGGTAGTACATACAATTATAGGGCTTGATTAGATATATGGAATTAAAGCTTAATCTAACTAGTTTATAGGAATAATTGATAATCTTAGAAACATATATTTAGGATGGACTTTTGTATTTAATATAAGAATTATGACAAGGGAGTAGCACTTTGAAAACTAAGAAAATGGGTGTAAGAAATAACAAATTGAAGAGAATATGCAAAAATATATTCGAAATAATATACAAAGGAAGGTGCAAAAGTATATACAGAAATATATGCAAAAAAAAATACAAAAACTTATATATAATTATATACACCAAGATAAGGTTCAACTTATTTATAGATAGACAAAGGGGGTCTCTTTCTGTAAATGTTATTTTACTTTTTATGTTTTTGGTATCCCTGGTCCTCCTTTTCATGCCCCTATATAAGGACCTGGGAGACTTTAAAAGGGACTATGATAAATTATACAGTCACGATTATGAACTGGCTTCCATAGAGAGGGCCTTTATGGTGAATGCCTATTATCTTTTGGGAGATACCTATGACAAAAGTAAAGACTCTAAGGCCTTTTATGATTTGGTATTGAAGAAGGATACCAGTTTTTATAGGGATTTATTCGGTCAAAAATATGTGAAGTCACCCCATACAAGGTATGAATTGATTACTGGTGATGGTGGTTGCTTTGAGATTATAAAAAAGGATAATTATGTTGAGTTTTATGTAAACTACTACTATGATAACAAGGGTATTGAGAGGTGGAAGAGGAAAAAGTACCGGGTCTATTGTCCCTTTGAAAAATTAGGGATTGATAAGAAGGTCAAGCCCAAATTAGAGATTGAGGAAATAAAGTCTCTATTTGTAGAATTGGCTTAACATAGGGGCAACAGAAAAAATTCTAAAAGGAAAAATAGTAAGATAATAAGCAATGAAATTAGATATATAAGAACTATGCTTATGTAGGAACGATGGTTACAAGAGGACTATATATTTATATAGGGTTGGGAAGGTTGTGTAGTGAAGAAGTACAAGGGGACAAGTTTTATAGAATTAGCAATAGCCATGTCTATCTTGGTTCTTATAATATCCTTATCAATAGTCAGGGTAAATAAGGATAGTTTGGATTTTGATGCTACAGTATCAAGGATTAAGACTGATATCAGGAGGATAATTGTAAGGGGTCAAGATGACTCCTATACCTATAGTTTGTCCACCTATAAGGGCTATTACATAATAGGTAGAGATAGTTATAGGCTGGTGAGGAGATGCTTAGACAAGCATACCCATGTCTTAAGTGGAACAAGACTAGAATTTAAAGGCATAAAGAGGATGGGAGCACCGGGAGGGGGTGGTAGCCTCTACGTCTTTAATGACCGTACAAAAAAATTGGAGAGGATTACCTATATTCCAGCCAGTGGCAGGGTGACATCATATAAGGATGATTATCTTAAGAAAAAAATCATGATAGATAATTGGATTTCCGAGCTAAGATAGTATAGGCCATGAATCATTGTCTTTTAATCCAAATTAGCCTGTATGCCTTACTAGAAGGTATATTATTATAATGCCTTGTGATTATAAATATCTAGATTGCATATATGGATCAGTTATGGCAAATAGTAGAAATATAAGGATATGTACTAAGTTGATTTAGAAAATAAGTGCGATTTGAATATATTCGGAGGGAGTGTATGAATCTTGAATCAAAGTTAAGAGGTATAAATAGTAGGCCCAATTTAAGGGCCAGGAAGGCCTATATAATGGTAGAAGTAGTGGTATATTTGATGATAGCCAGCCTTATTTTTATGTCTATAGGTTTAATTTTTAGGTCGTCTATATCGATAAAGACTAGCATAGTAAATAAGATAGAAATGAGGGAAATGGCCTCGGTGGTAGAAGATAGGATTAGGTATGAAATGAATAATAGTATTGGCATTACTAGAGTATGGGGGAAAAATACAGGTGAAACTAGCTATAAAAATGTTAGGAAAATTGAATATAGGGCCTATGATAAACTTCAAAAAGAAGTCTTACTAAATAAGTATATATCAATAGAAGGAGACAGGATATATGTGGAAAATGAAGGTAAGTATCAAATTGGGAGACATATAGAGACTATGGATATAGATGATAAAGGAGACCATATGAAATATAAACTAGGCTTTAAAATTGGAAAAAATACTTATTCGAAAAAATTTATTCTACTTAAGAAATTATAGCTATTGAAGGATGACAGATTAAACTTTAAAGGACATAGGAAAGGTTGATTAGAAGAAATACAAATTGAAACCTTATACATGGAAAAATAAAGGGTCCCTCTCATAAGTCATGAATAGGGACCTTTTAGTCTAAAGATTATTTATTTCTTCCAAAAGGGTATCAACTATAGTTTCCTGAGGGATTTTTCTTATGATTTCCCCCTTCTTAAAGAGCAGACCAACCTTGTCTCCACCTGCAATACCAATATCTGCTTCCCTGGCTTCACCAGGACCGTTAACTGCACAACCCATAATGGCTACGGTAATATCCTTGTCGATAGAAGAGATTTTCTCTTCGACCTCACTCGCAAGGTCTATCAGGTTTATATTACACCTACCACAAGTAGGGCAGGATACAATTTTTATCTTATCATTTAGGATGTCTAGACTCCTTAGTATTTCTTTGGCCACAGGTATTTCCTCTGTAGGATCACCTGTCAGGGAAATTCTAATAGTGTCACCAATACCATCGGCCAAGAGAGAACCGACACCTATGGCTGACTTGATAGTACCCCTTTTAATTCCACCAGCTTCTGTAATACCCAAGTGTAGAGGGTAGTCAACTGTCTTAGACATAAGCCTATAGGCTTCTATTGACCTTATTACATCGGAATTTTTAAGGGATATTACTATATCGTGAAAGTCCAGGTCTTCTAGAATCCTAACATGTCTCATGGCTGATTCAACCATGGCTTCGGCTACAGGTCCACCATACTGGTTCAGGAGGTCTTTTTCTAATGACCCGCCATTAACGCCTATCCGAATTGGGATATTATTGTCCTTGCAGGCACTAACAACCTCTTTGGTCTTAGCTAGACTACCTATATTACCAGGATTTATCCTGATCCCGTCAACCTGGCTTTTGACTGCTTCAAGAGCTAACCTATGATCGAAGTGTATATCGGCAACAATTGGTATATTTATTTCTTTTTTTATATTGGCTATATTTTTAGCTGCATCCATATCTACCACAGCCACCCTTACAAGGTCGCAGCCAACTTCTTCTAGCCTGTGTATCTGGCTAATTGTAGCCTTAGCATTCCTGGTATCGGTAGTTGTCATAGATTGTACTGATATAGGGCTATCTCCACCTATATTTAGGTTTCCAACCCTTACCATCCTGGTTTTTCTTCTTTTATAACTCATTTTTTACCTTTCTAACTTAGCAGTCTGATTATATCCTTGTAGGTTACAAACAACATCAAGCCTAAGATTAGAATTAGACCAACTGCATTGATATAACCCTCTATCTTAGCAGGAAATTTTTTACCACCCCTAAGGGCTTCTATAAGTAACATAAGGATTCTCCATCCATCAAGGGCCGGTATAGGAAGTAGGTTCATCAGGCCTATATTTAAGCTGATGATGGCTGTCAAGTAGAGAACATTTATAAGTCCTGTTGTAGCTGCATTTGAAACCATTTTTACTACGCCTACAGGTCCTGATATGGCATCGGCAGCCTTACCTGATAATTGACCACTAACCAGCTTCCACAAAAAGCTAAGCATAGTTTTAGAAGTATCATATGTAACCACAAAGGCTTGTTTTACGGCCTTAATAGGTTGATTTCTTTCATAGGCAGGTTGTATACCTACTATGTACCTTCCTCCCTGATTTTGGGCCTTTAATTTAACAGTGTCAACATGGTTTTTTCTCTTGTATTTTATAGTCAGTTCTTCTTTACCATACTTATTTACAAGTTTACTTATGTCATTAAATTCTTTAGTTTTCTCTCCATTTATAGAAAGGATGACATCATCCTTTTGTAGACCTGCAAGAGCAGCAGGGGATTTACTTATAACCTGACTAAACTTGGTAGTCGGTGCACCTATAAAGAAAAAAACAGGTACTAAGAGGATTATACAAAATACTATATTGACAAAGGGTCCTGCAAAAATAGTAAGGAACCTATCTTTTAAAGATTTTTTTCCAAATGAATTTGGGTCATCAGAATCTTCATCTTCTCCCTCCATGGCAACATATCCGCCTATGGGGATCATCCTTAGGGAATACTTAATTCCCTGGGATTCTTTTGAGAATATCTGGGGTCCCATTCCTATAGAAAATTCATGTATAGTTACGCCAGCCCTCTTGGCCAATAAAAAGTGTCCTAGTTCGTGGACAAATATAATTAGTCCGAAAACTAAAATAGCAACAATTATATTCATATTTCACCTACCTTTATTTTAATTAGAACTTAAACCAGTAAAATCTTAGGTATGACTCTTCATTGACTAAATAATTTACTGGGTTTTCTATATGATTATATACTATAACACAAGCCTTTAATTATGCTTAAGATTAATAGATATAAGTAATTTATATATTTTATTCCCCTAAATAGAAGAAGTTAATAATTTATTTATATATGACCTGGTCCAAGCATCCATATTAATTATATCCTCTAGGCTTGGTTGGTCTATAAAGGCATGGTCATCCATGGCCATTTCAATATACTTAGGTATGTCATAAAAACCAATTCTATCATTTAGGAAAGATTCAACAAGGACTTCATTGGCTGCATTTAAGACAGTCGCCGTACTACCACCCTCTCTTAGGGACCTATAGGCAAGGGCTAGGCAGGGAAAAACTTCCAAATCAGGTCTCTGAAAATTAAGGCTGGCAACTTTAAAGAGGTCTAGCCTTTCAAAATCACTGTCAAGCCTGCTTGGGTAAGAAAGGGCATACTGGATAGGAACACGCATGTCCGGGCAACCTAGTTGGGCTATGACTGATGAATCTTTAAACTGGACCATAGAGTGAACTATACTCTCAGGATGAACATGGACTATTATGTCCTCAGGCTCAACGTCAAATAACCACTTGGCCTCTATAACTTCTAGCCCCTTATTCATTAGGGTAGAAGAGTCTATACTAATTTTTTGACCCATTGACCAGTTAGGATGCTTAAGGGCATCAGTCTTGCTTACATTTACCAGGTCTTGCCTTGATTTACCCCTAAAAGGACCACCTGAGGCAGTTAAGAGGATTTTATCTATTTTATTAGAACCCTCACCGTTTAGGCACTGAAATATAGCACTATGTTCGCTGTCAACTGGCAGTATCTTTGCCTGGTGTTTTCTAGCTAAGTCCATGACTATCTGTCCGGCAGTGACCAAGGTTTCCTTGTTGGCAAGGGCAATGGTAGTTGAATTTTTAATTGCTTCTACAGTTGGTAATAGGCCAATCATGCCAACAACAGCAGTTACCAGTATATCTATAGTCTTAGATCCTGCTATCCTTATCAAGCCTTCAAGCCCCTTGTATACTTGAAGCTTATCTAGGTTTGAATTGGTAGACCTATTTATATTTACAGTCTCCATAAAGTTTTCATAAGCAAGCTCATCATATATGGCAACTGCTTTAGGTTTAAATTCATTTATTTGATCTAATAGTTTACCTATGCTTTTATTTACAGTCAAACCTTCTACCCTGTATAAGTTAGGATTTTTTCTGATAACATCAAGGGTTTGGTTTCCTATGGAACCTGTAGATCCTAGGATTGATATATTTTTTATACTCATGATTTCACTTCCTTTTTTAAATGCTTAATATATTATAGCATAAGTGTATAAGCTAAATATGTAATAAAAAATATTTTTTTTATGATAATTTTTTTAGTGTAGACCTATAGTTTGTAGGCAAGGTCTCATTTTTTAAATTATAAATATAAATAAAGATTATCAAAATGATAAACTTAAGTTATATAAAATAATAAATTAATGAGGTTTATTAGGTTGACAGCTGAACAATTAAGGTATATATTATAGGAAAGTGGTGGCTAAGAATGGGATTATTATAAATAAGACTAGTAGATAGTGAGGAAGTGATATAATTGTTTGATTTAGAACATAAACCAAGAAAATTAAATAAGGATAGGTATAGTGAAAGCCAGATGGTCAACTATAATAAGGAGCATGAAAGGTTTATCAATATATCACCTAACAACTATATCAGGTCTTTGAAGGATACCTCTACAAAGAAGGCTATGATACCGATGGTCCTGATAAGCCTAATGGATAAGAATAACAAGATATATATGACCCTAGACGACCTGTCAATTGAACTGGACTACCCAAAGACAGCCTTATCCGTACTATTCGGCCAGTACAAAAAGATGGATTTCCTAAAGAAAGTCAGAAATGGCTTGTATATGGTTAACCCATTGGTATCGTATAGGGGGTCTAAGTATGAGAGGGATAAGTTGATTAAGGAATATAATACTGTATACAAGGGAAAGAAGTGATAGATATGAATTATATATTTGATAGAGATATAATGAGGTGGTTTGACCACCTCTTTGAGAAGCATACAAATACTTTTTCGATAGATAATTTTATATGTAATATGTATGACGAGGCTAGGTCTTTGGATATGAGAAAGGTCCTTCCTCTGCCTATAAAAATGTACAAGGATGATAACGTGATTAGCCTGGCCAAAAAAGAGTCAAATTATTGGACGATAAGTTTTTTGCTGTCTTCTAAATATGTCTATGAATTGAGAGAAAATGTTCATCCATATTTTGGACACTATATATATGAGAATATATCAGTCTATAACAATGATGAAGTATATTCCTTTGTTAATAAGTACATAGTGGATATATTGAACTTTATGGTTGACTATGTGTATTGTCCTGAAGAAGATGACTACTATATAGACTATAGGGATGAATTTATAAAGACTTGTTCTGGTATAGAGTATGGTAAGAGGGTCTTGGTTACAGATGATATATATATGTACATTCTTTCCAAGGAAGAGTTGAACTTTATCGACAAGTCAGAAAGATTTAATTTGAAACTAAGATTTGACTCTAGATCAGGTCAGGAATTAATGGATGCAATAGTAGATTTGAGTAGGTCAATACTACTTAGGAGTAAGTGACCTAAAGAAAATGATAGGGATAGCGTATAAAAATAGAGAGTATAGATGTATATAAAAATAGATTAGTTATAAAATATAGAAGGGAAGTGTAAATTATGAATGTAGAAAAAATGACACTAAGAGTACAAAATGCTTTGAATGATGCTTTTTCGGAGGCAGTTCGTAATAATAACCAACAGGTTGATGTAATTCATCTACTATACGCCTTGTTAGACCAGGAAGATGGATTGATTCCTAATATAGTAGAAAAGATGAATATAAGTTCTGAATCACTAAAGAAGTCAGTAAAAAATGAAATATCTAAGTTACCAAGCGTGACTGGTGGCGGGGCAAACTCTCAAGGAGTAACTGCCACTAGGGGAATAAATGAAATCATGGTTAATGCAGAAAAGATAGCGGATGATTTTAAGGATTCCTATATAAGTGTTGAACATATAATGCTTGCTATATTTGATAAAGAGAAATCATCTGTAATAGGAAGAATATTCGGTCAGTATGGTTTGGTTAAGCAGGAATTCTTGAATGTACTTCACCAGGTTAGGGGTAACCAAAGGGTTGACAGCCAGGATCCGGAGGGAACATATGATGCCCTTACAAAATACGGAACTAACCTTGTAAAACTAGCTGAAAATAATAAATTAGACCCAGTTATTGGTAGGGATGAAGAGATAAGAAGAGCCATTAGGATCCTATCAAGAAGGACTAAGAATAATCCGGTCCTAATAGGAGAACCAGGTGTAGGTAAGACAGCCATAGTAGAGGGTCTTGCCCAAAGAATTGTAAAAGGTGATGTACCTGAAGGTTTAAAGGACAAGGTAATATTTTCCTTAGATATGGGTGCTTTGATAGCTGGCGCCAAGTATAGGGGTGAATTTGAAGAGAGATTAAAGGCTGTTTTAAAGGAGGTATCTAGTTCTGAAGGTAAGATAATATTGTTTATAGATGAAATACACACTATAGTTGGTGCAGGTAAGACTGAGGGTTCAATGGACGCAGGTAATTTGATAAAACCTATGTTGGCAAGAGGAGAACTCAACTGTATTGGTGCAACAACATTTGATGAATATAGAAAGTATATTGAAAAGGACAAGGCCTTAGAAAGAAGGTTCCAGCCAGTTATAGTTGACGAGCCAAGTCTTGAAGACACGATATCAATTTTAAGAGGTTTAAAAGAAAGGTTTGAAATACATCACGGTATTAGAATACATGATAATGCCATAGTTGCAGCTGCAAAGCTATCAGACAGGTATATACAAGATAGGTTCCTTCCAGACAAGGCGATTGACCTAATAGATGAGGCAGGAGCTATGATTAGGTCGGAGATAGATTCTCTACCAACAGACCTGGATATAGTCAGAAGAAGACTATTAATGTTAGAAACCGAAAGAGAGGCCCTTTTAAAAGAGGAAGATGAAAAGTCAAAGTCAAGATTGGAAGAATTAGAAAAGGAACTGGCTGACCTTAAGGAAGAAAATGATAGTATGACAGCCAGGTATGAAAAGGAAAAAAATAGGATTACAGAACTAAAAGTCCTTAAGTCTAACTTGGATGAGGCTAGGGCCAAGGTTGAAAAGTATGAAAGAGAGTATGATTTCAACAAGGCTGCAGAAGTTAAATTTGGCCAGATACCAAAATTAGAAGAGGAAATCAAGAACTTTGAAGATAAGTATGATAGTGAAAGTGGTGAAAGTCTCCTAAAAGAAGAGGTAACAGAAAATGAAATTGCAGATATTATTTCCAAGTGGACTGGTATACCAGTCAGCAAACTAGTTGAGACTGAGAAGGCCAAGCTACTAAACCTTGAAAACCAGCTACATAAGAGGGTTATAGGCCAGGATGAGGCAGTTACCGCTGTATCTAATGCAATCTTAAGGTCTAGGGCAGGCCTTAGTGACCAGAAAAAACCTATGGGTTCATTTATCTTCTTGGGTCCAACAGGTGTTGGAAAGACTGAGTTGGCCAAAACATTGGCAAGAGACCTATTTGACAGCGAGGATAGCATAGTAAGAATAGATATGTCAGAGTATATGGAAAAGCATAGTGTATCTAGGTTGGTAGGACCACCTCCAGGCTATGTAGGTTATGAAGAAGGTGGCCAGTTGACAGAGGCAATACGTAGGAAGCCATATTCAGTAATCTTGTTTGACGAAATTGAGAAGGCCCATGATGATGTATTCAATATATTCCTACAGATACTTGATGATGGTAGGTTGACTGACAACAAGGGGAAGACAGTTGACTTCAAAAACTCTTTGATTATAATGACATCTAATATAGGAAGTTCAACCCTACTAGAAGCTGGTGGTAATATTGATGAAAATGTAAGTGAAAGCGTACTTAAGCAGATGAGATCAAGGTTCAAGCCTGAGTTCTTGAACAGGGTGGATGATATAATCATGTTTAAGCCACTTATGAAGGATGAAATTAAGCAGGTTATCGATATATTCTTTGCAGACTTGGCAGCTAGGTTGTCAGAAAATAATATAAGTGTAGACCTAACAGAAGCAGCAAAAGACCTTATGATAAAAGAGGCTTATGACCCGGTATACGGTGCAAGGCCATTGAAGAGGTATATAAGTAACAACATAGAAACTATACTTGCAAGGAAGATTATTGGTGGCCAGATAAAACCTGGTGACAGGGTTAAGATAGATTCACAAGATGATCAAATAGTGATTTCCTAAATAAGAACTTTCTAAATAAAAGGCAGAAATATCTTAAGCAGAGATTTTTTCGATATATAGACAAATTGTATATTAAGGTTAAGTCTGGTGAAAATTTAGATATATAGGAAATTTATATACCCATCTTAGCTTTGCATAATAATATTAAGTAAGATAAGGTATTAGATTTAAAATAATGAGTATATAAACTTTTCAGGGTGCACAATATTATATTATGTACCCTGATTTTTTTGCTGATATCTATATAAAATAAAAAGGTATTTTTTGAGAATAGATTTAAAGAATAAAAATATATATTTTAATTAAATTTAAAAAAGAAAAAATATGCAATGATTTACCTTAGATAAATTTATGAAAAGGTTACTTTAGATGATAAATTAAAAAAATTATTTGACAATACTGAAAATTAAGGTTATACTCTAAGAGAACTAATTTAATTTTGATTATTTTTAAGGAGGAGTTCAAAATGAGTATCAAATTTAAAGACATTGTTGTCGTAGGTTTCGCATTATTCGCGATGTTCTTTGGTGCTGGTAACTTAATTTTCCCACCGTTCTTGGGCGTGATTTCAGGATCTAAATGGTTTATATCATTTATAGCATTCTTGTTCGCAGATGGTGGTCTGGCATTATTAGGTGTTATCGCAGCTACAGGTACACAGGGCGACATGATGGCATTTTTCGGAAGAGCTGGTAAGAAGCTTGGTGTTGTAATAGCATCATTAACTATCCTTTGTATAGGACCATTTGTTGCTATACCAAGAACTGCAGCTACAACTTATGAAATAGGTATAGTTCCTAATTTCGGACAGAGCCTAAGCCCAATAGTTTTTGCAATTATATTCTTCGTAATAGTTCTAGTATTAACTATTAAGCCTTCAAAGGTTGTAGATATAATTGGTGCTTTCTTGACACCAGTACTTCTAATCTGTTTGGCAGTATTGATCGTAAAGGGTATAGTAAGCCCACTTGGAGCACCACTTGATAGAACTCTTGTTGATAACGTATTTATAAGTGGTATCAACGATGGTTATCAGACTCTTGACGGTATGGCAGGTGCGGTATTCGCTGGTATAGTTATAGCATCTGTTAAGCAGAAGGGTTATACTGAAAAGCAGGCTCTAGTTAAGGCTACAATACTTGCAGGTATAGTAGCTGTTGTAGGTTTGGCCCTAGTATATGGTGGTCTTTCTTACCTAGGAGCTACTGTATCTCCACAGTTTGACAATACAGTTGAAAGAACTACACTTGTTATATCAATAACTCAGGCTATACTTGGTGGACCAGGTAAGGTAATCCTTGGTCTAGTTGTTGGTCTAGCTTGCTTGACTACAGCTATAGGTCTTACATCTTCTTGTGGTAACTACTTCAGTGACCTTACAGAAGGTAAGCTTAAGTATGAAGTTATAGTTGTTGTGGTTTGTATATTCTCAGCAATCGTATCTAACTTCGGTGTTGACAAGATAATTAAGATAGCAGCACCTCTACTATATATGATGTACCCAGCGGTTGTTACTCTAATACTTCTTGGTCTAATCCATACAAAGATTCAGAACAAAAATGTATACGTACTAGCAGTTTGGGTTGCTCTAATACTAGGTATTGCCCATGAATTATCATCTATAAAATTATTCGCAGGTCTAGCAGGCCTAACAGAAGCTTTAAACAAGTTACCAGGTTCAGCGGTAGGATTCTACTGGATTATACCAGTTGTAATTGCAGCTATAATTGGTAAGTTCATAGGAGCTAAGAAAGAAGCTTAAGAGACTTATAAGTATAAGTTTTGACTAATAAACACAAAAAATAAACACACAGACAAGGTCCCGGTTGATTTATTCAATCGGGATTTTTATGTAGAAAAGTGCTTAATATAAGGGATTATAGAGCTAAACTTATAGACTTAAAGGTTAAAAACTAAATATTACTAACAGGACCATTATGAAACTTGAAAATAAGAGGGTCCTATATTATAATATTTATATGAATTAATATAACTTGTTGCTAGATATGCTGCTAATGTAGCAAGGGTTGATAAATCAATAAATTGGAGGGTTATAATGTCTAAAAATACAGGAAAGAACAAGAAAAAAAACAAACCATATTATAAGAAACAGGATCATGTTGGTAAGAAGGATGATAAGGGCAGTAATTCACCTATGCCTAATAATACCTTCTTGCTAGGTGTAGGTTTTTTGATTATTATATATTCTAGGTATTTGGCTAACCAGCTTTCTTCAGTCTTGGTTAATATATTGGGTCTAGGAGTAATGTTCTACGCTATGTTTAGATCATTCAATGAAGATAAGGAAAATGAAAAAAAGAGGGCAGTAGTTATTGATATCATAATAATGGGAATAATAGGACTTGCTATGATTTACAGTATTTATTGGTTAACACAGGTTGCCTTTTAGCTTTTTTTATAAGGCTTTCAGAGGTTTTTTCTTATTGTTAAAAGACTAACTTAAAAAATATTGAAAAAATTATTGACAAAGTTCAAGTAATAACTTATCATAAGTACATAACAAAATACAAATCTCTTATCGAGAGTGGTGGAGGGACTGGCCCTGTGAAGCCCGGCAACCTAACTTTGTTAAGGTGCTAAATCCAGCGGTGTATATAACCGAAAGATGAGTAGTATTTCCAAGTCTGGGTATATTTTACTCAGGCATTTTTTTATTATTTATTAGAATTTATAGAAAGGAGTATTAGATGATTGAAATAAAAGAAGTAAATAAGTTTTATGGTCAAAATCAAGTTTTGACAGATATAAACTTAAACATAAAAGACGGGGAAATATTCGGCATCATAGGACATAGTGGCGCTGGTAAATCTACGATACTGAGATGTATTAATAGGTTAGAAGACTTTGATTCAGGTTCTATATATGTCAATGGACAAGATGTAGCCAATTTGGACGATAGGGATCTTAGAAACCTAAGAAAAGACCTAGGCATGATTTTCCAACATTTCTCTCTTCTAGAAAGAAAGACTGTTTTTGAAAATGTAGCCCTACCAATGGAATGTTTTAAATATTCTAAGGAGGAAATAAAGTCTAGAGTTGAAGAACTATTAGACCTAGTTGGCATTTTGGATAAAAAGGATGTAAAGCCAAGAAACCTAAGTGGTGGACAAAAGCAAAGAGTTGCTATAGCGAGGGCCTTGACGATGAATCCATCCGTATTACTTTGTGATGAGGCTACGTCAGCCTTAGACCCAAAGACTACAAAATCTATTCTAGACCTTCTACAGGAGATAAACCAAAAGCTGGGCATAACTATAGTAATAGTTACCCACCAGATGGAAGTAATAAAGCAAGTTTGTACAAGGACTGCCATAATGGATGCTGGTAAGGTTTTAGAAGTGGGAGAAACAGAAGAAATATTCTTAAAGAATAACAAACCACTAAGAAAATTACTTGGAGAAGAAAACATAGTCCTACCTAGTGGTTGTAATTTAAAGCTACTATTCACTAATGACAGATCAAATGATCCTGTAATAACAGGTATGGCTAGAGAGCTTTCCATAGACGTATCTATAATATATGGTAAATTGGAAAAGTTTAGAGAAAATATACTGGGATCACTGATTATAAATGTTCCAAGGGAAAGACTTGGAGATGTTGAAAAATATTTAACTGATCATGGTATGAGATGGCAGGAGGTAGACAATGAGCTTTAAAGATTATATGATGAATTTATTCCCGACTGCCTTTATGGAAACACTTTATATGATTTTGGTTCCGACTTTAATAGCATCTATAATTGGTTTTATAATTGCAATCATTTTGGTAATAACTAAGGATGATGGATTAAAGCCTAATAAGACTGTATACAATACATTAGGACTAATAGTAAATATATTTAGATCCTTCCCATTTATTATCTTAATTGTAGCTATTAGTAGCTTTACAAGGTTGGTTGTGGGAACTAGTATTGGTAATACAGCGGCCCTAGTACCAATTACAGTTGGTACAGCACCTTTCATAGCAAGATTGATAGAGTCGTCTTTAAATGAAGTAGACAAGGGCTTAATCGAGGCTGCAAAATCATTTGGAGCAACAAATGTACAGATAATTTTTAAGGTTATGGTAAAGGAGTCAGTTCCATCTATTGTATTAGGGGTAACCCTTACAATAATATCAGTGCTAGGCTACACTGCAATTGCAGGAGCTGTTGGTGCTGGTGGTCTTGGTAACGTAGCTATCGTATACGGATACCAGCAATTTGATAAAAATGTGATGTTCTTCACAGTTATAGCCCTGGTAATCCTGGTACAAATTATCCAGAACCTAGGAGACTTTTTATATAAAAAGTTAAAGTAATAACTTATATAAAATAGCTAACTAAATTTAGAATTTAGTGCTATAATATAAATTAAAATTAATTGGAATTTTTAGAAAAAATAAAAAATTTTAGGAGGTACAAGTATGAAAGCAAAGAAATTTTTAACACTAGCTGCAGTAGCAGTACTATCATTAGGCCTAGTTGCTTGTGGAGCAAACAAGGAAGCAGATAAGGGTGGATCTTCAGGTGATGACAAGACTATCGTAGTAGGTGCAACACCTAACCCACACGCACAGATATTAAACGAAGTAGTAAAGCCAATTCTTGAAAAGGAAGGATATAAGCTAGATGTTAAGGTATTTAACGACTATGTTCTACCTAACAAGGGCTTGACTGAAAAGTCACTAGATGCTAACTACTTCCAGCATGTACCATACTTAGATGAGTACAATGCTAAGAATAAGACTGACATAGTATACACAGCTAAGGTACACTTAGAGCCAATGGGTGTTTATTCAAATTCTCTAAAGAAGGTTAGTGATGCTAAGGATGGTGCTACAGTTGCTGTTCCAAACGATGCTACAAATGAATCAAGAGCTCTTAAGTTACTTGCTAGAGAAGGTTTAATAAAGGTTGCAGATAAGGACCTATTAACTAAGAACGATATTACTGAAAATCCAAAGAATATCGAAATTAAGGAGCTTGCAGCTGAACAGCTACCAACAGCATTAAAGGATGTAGACCTTGCAGTTATAAACTCTAACTATGCACTTGAAGCTAAGCTAAACCCTACTAAGGATTCAATCGCAATCGAGTCAACTGATTCTCCATATGCTAATATACTAGCGGTTAGAAAGGGTGACGAAAGCAGCGAAAAGATTAAGGCTCTTACAAAGGCCCTTACATCACCAGAAGTTAAGAAGTATATCGAAGAAAAGTACAATGGTGCTATAATAGCTTCTTTTTAATTAAGGTATAAGAGCATACAAAATTTAAATGTAAAATATAAAGAAGAGGTCAGCATTTGACCTCTTCTTTTACGTTTATATGCATTTATTTACTATAGGCTTGATGAATTATCCCTAGTGGTTATGGTGGTGGTCTTCACAACCGCAATCACATTCAGGATGTTCAGCCATATACTTCTTATATTCATTTTCAACAGCCTTATATTCTTCTAACATCTGATTATAATTAGGAAGGGCTTCTTCATCTTCTAACTCTGTTCCATTCCAGTCTGCATACATCATCTGGTCACCATTTGTAAGAATCATCCTACCAACGTGAGTAGATTCATCAATCAACTCAAGGAAGTCCATCTGACCATCAACAACGCTTTCAGTTAATTCTATATCATCGTCTAAGCAAACTACTATCATAAGTGGTAGAAGGGCACCCTCTTCATCTTCAGTAGTAACTGTGATATCTATAGTACCCTCTACACCTTCCTCATACTCTGATAGGGGAGTATCAATTTCAATCATTTCTTCAGGAACACCTAATTCCTGGATCAAATATTCTACAACTCTATCTTTAACTAATTCTTTTGACATATTTTTCTCCTTTCAAACTTTAGGTCTTAAATACCTTATAAATAATCTAGCTAATCCTAGACCTAGCTGGGTATTTATTATATCAAGTATATTATAGCATTGTAAGTATTTAAAGTCTAGAATTTATACCTTTAAAGGTAAAATTAAGCATATAGAGATATCCTCATAATACAGATGGAGATGAAGTTATAGATTAGAAATCTGTATTGGAGGTATGAAAATGAACATATTTAAAAATAATAGTAAAAAAAGTATTAAAAGAAAGGTTTTATCCTTGGTGGCAACGCTAGCTATGACTGCAGGATTTGCAGGTCAAGCCTTAGCTGATTCCGGTGAAGTTGTAACGCTGGGAGCCAACTTAAATGCTAGTCAGAAACAGGCTATTTTAAACTACTTTGGTGTAGATGAGGCAAACTCAAATATAATTTATGTAAACAACCAGCAGGAGAGGAAGTATTTGGGAGGTATAGCGCCAGAAGCCCAAATTGGTAGGGTGACAATGTCGTCTTCATATGTTGTGCCAACGACAAGTGGCGGTATAAATGTAAAGACATCAAATATAACTTGGGTAACTAGTTCTATGATAGCATCTACACTTGCTACAGCTGGTGTGGAAAATGCCAATGTAGTAGCGGCAGCCCCATTCCCAGTAAGTGGTACAGGAGCCTTAACAGGTATAACAATGGCATTTGAAAAATCATCTGGAGAGAAATTGACAGAAGAGAAAAAGAAGTTGGCCAACAAGGAGCTAATAACTACAGGTAACCTTGCTGAATCAGTGGGTAAGGACAAGGCGGCAGGTATAATCAACGATACCAAGAAGGAAGTAATAAAGAAGGATATGGACTCTGAAAAGGAAATTAAGGATACAGTAAAGAAGGTAGCTGACAACTATAATGTAACCCTTAATACTGGTGATATAAATATTATTACCAACCTAATGAAGGATGTAGGTAACCAGAACTACAACTACAATGATATGAAGGATACTTTGAACAATGTAAGTGCCAATGTAAAGAACAACCTAAGTAAGGCCGGTGAAAAGATAGAGTCTAGTGGTATAATAGACAAGGCTTCATCATGGTTGAAGAACAACAAGGATGCAAGCAACTTCTTTAATAAGTTTGACGATTCAAAGCTATCTAAGAATGCTGTGGTAAGTACTACATCAACAGGACTAGAAGAGGCTAAGAAGGCTGCTGGTAACCTGGCAGACAAGGCTCAGAAGTCAGGCCTACTTGATAGAATAATAGAGTTTATAAACTCATTTTTTAACTAGTTTATAAAAATAGAGGTATACATTTACGAGTAAATGTATACCTCACTTTATTTGTCTTAATTTAAACTTCAAGGTAAGTGAATTTAATACATTGTCTTAAATTCATAGCCAGCAGCCTTGTAGTACTTAATTATCTTATCCAAGTATTTAGCTGTTTCTTCCTTACCATAAGTATCATGCATTAACAGGACAACAAGGTTTTTACCCTTACTGCTTTCTACTGCATGCTTATAAAGCTCATCGGCACTTTTCTTAGCACCCTCAGCATCAGCATTTAGGGCATTCCAGTCTATTGAAGCCTTATTATTCTTAATTAGATACTCATTAAGTGGTTCAGTCTTTTGCCATGATATCTGACCACCTGGACACCTGTAAACTCTGGTTTCAAAATCAAAGCCAAGGCTCTTCTTGATTAGGTCTGCATTCTTGTCAAAATCTGCAGTGTAGTTTGATAGGTTTAAAACCCTGCCAGGATATAGGTGACTATAGTCATGTGAATATGAGTGGTTGGCAATAGCCATACCCTCATTATATTCCTGCTTTAAAATTTCAGCAGCCCCATTCATGGCTAGTGACTTACCTATAACAAAGAATGTAGCCTTTACATCATTGTCCTTAAGAGTTTTAAGGATATTTGGTGTATTTGTAAGAGAAGGTCCATCATCAAATGTTAAGAATACCTGCTTTTTACCACCGTTATCATAGTCATAAGTGTTTAGGGCATTCCAGATCTTCTGGGCATCCACACCATGTAACTTTTTCGCATCTTCCTTTTGGCCAATCACAGTTTTTGTTTTTTTGCCATCAGTCTGAGCCTGATTATTTTCAATCTTTGTCTTATTATCAGCTTCTTCATTACTTCTATAAGCACTTATTAGCTTAAAGCAACCGGCAACACATGCAATAACCATTAAAAGTAATAAGATTTTTTTTGCATTAAAGCCAGCTCTTTTTTTCCTCTTTGGTAAACGTATGTCTCTTTTCTTAGGATTAGTCCTACTATAGTTTATATAATGTTTGTTTTCTTTTTTCATAGTTTATCCTCCCGTCTTTATATTTTACTACATAAATGGGATTTTTTAAAGGATACTTTTGAATAAAAACAGTAAAATATTATAAAAAATTTATAAATTTATCTGAGAATGTAGACAAGTCAGTATATATAGGATATTATATTTTGAGATGTATCTATTTTTATCAACTTTAAATGAGAGGTGTTAAAATGAAGCGATTTAAGTGTAAAGAATGCGGTTATATCCATATAGGTGATGAGGCTCCAGATGTCTGTCCAGTATGTGGCTATGACAAGAGCGTATTTGTAGAAATGGATCAAGTTGAAGAAGGAGAAAATATTGCTTATGCCATGATAGAGGAATTAGATGTTACTTCCATAAGAATTCTTAGGCAGTTGATTGATGATACTTCTGGGATGGCTGCGGTGGCATCTGCCATGGCCAAGAGGGCTTTAATGGAAAATAATCTAGACCTAGAAAAATATTTTAATGCTCTTGCATTAGAACTTTTGGACCAGGCATCAATATATATGATTTACTCAGGAGAATTCTTAGAGGTTACATCTAGTGCAAATAGACCTGAGTTAGAGAAAAAACTGCAAAATGAGATGATAAAGATAGATAAGTTTATTGAGGCTATATCTGATATGGACTTGGAAGAAGTCGTGGATGTTTTAGAGGCAAATAAGAAAAAAATAGGTGCTTTGATGATTTAGCAAGTTGCTAGAGGAGGAAGTAATGAGTCAGGTTAGAGATAGGTTTAGTGAACATCCTTCATTAAGGTTGGGAACTATGGTATTAGGTTTGAGCATATCTGCAGTTGGTGTAAATGGATTTTTACGCCAGGCCCACCTTTTGAGTGGTGGTGTAACTGGTTTTGCAACCGCCATAAACTACTTAACGGGTTTAAATGTGGGTATAGGAACTTTTATATTAAATGTACCTATTTTCATACTAGGTTTTATATATTTAAAGAAAGAATTCTGTATGCTCAGTCTAACTAATATGATTATATATTCTTTGATCCTAGGTTTAACCCAGGATATAGGGTCGATTATTCCTATAAATGATATGTTCTTACAGACAGTCTTCGGAGGTTTTTTGAATGGAATAGGGATAGGTCTTGTCTTTAGGGCAAGGGCATCTACTGGTGGTACCGATATAATTGCGGCTATATTAAAGATAAAAAAGAATATAGAAATTAAGGATACCAGTTTTGCTTTTAATGTTATAGTTGTAATGGTTGGTAGCATTTTGTTTAGTTTAAAGCTGGGCCTATACACCCTAATAGGCTTTTATATTAGCTCCCTGGCACTTGGATTTATCAAGGATGCTATGAACTATCAGAAGTCCCTTATAATTATATCTGACAAGCCAGACCTGATAGCAGAAGATATTATGAAGGCAATGGTAAGAGGGGTAACCTTTATACATGCTGAAGGAGCCTATACAGGTGACAGTAAAAAATTAATCTATACTATAGTATCTTCAAATGAGATACCAAAAATAAAAGAAATAGCTTTTAAAATTGACTCAAGGGCCTTCATCACCATCAATGATATAACTGAAGTGAGGGGAAGGGGTTTTAAGTCCAAGGATTTATAATATTTTAGATGTCTGTGGACAAAATACTTTTAAAATATTAGAAAATATTATATAATTAGTGTAGATGTCTATTGAACGGAGGGATTAGTTTGAGCATATCAAATAATTATGTAGAATTATATACCAGTTATATAAATGAAATTGACGATATAAGAAAGAATTTAAAACTATTTAAGATAAAGAAGAGCAATGCCTTGAAGAAGGGTATATTTGCTAGTGATGAAGAAGTTTATGAGTTGGAGAAACTTATCCTAGGGGAGCCTTCAGACCAGATAAAGGAAAAGTTGGCTGCCAGTAAGGAAGAGGAAATTTATATAGAGTCACAGAAGGAAGAACTTGCTAAAAATGAAAACCTGGCTGATATAGTAGGTTTTCTTGATGATAGCGAAGAAGACAGGCTTGACTTGGCCAAGGAAAATGACATGGTCCAGATCTATAAGTTCTCTAATGGTGATATGTATATTGGCAGGCTTTTAGATGGCAAGATGATAGGAGTAGGATCTTATATATTCCAGCCAGGTGAGGATGATGATTCGAGTATTAATACTGAATACATCGGAAACTTTGTCAATGGTGTGAGAGAGGGTAGGGGTTCTTTTACTTTCTCTAATGGCAACGAATATATCGGTAACTTTAAAGCAAATAAGAGCGATGGTATTGGTCGTATAAAGTACAATAATGGCGATGAATACCTTGGCAATTGGATAGATGGAAGAAAAGAAGGTCTTGGTATTTATACTTGGAGTGATGGCTATATATATATTGGTGATTTCAAGGATGGTAAGATGGATGGTAATGGTTCATGCTTCAATTCTAAGGGAGAACTAATTTATGATGGCGAATGGAAACTAGGTCAGATACATGGTAAGGGCAAGTATATATGGAACAGGAATAAGTGGTATGAGGGAGACTTCCAACAGGGAGAAAAGCATGGAGAGGGAACCTTCTACCTAAATGGTGATCCTGTCTACCAGGGAACTTGGAAGTTTGATAAACCATCTATTTTTGATAAGTCTTTTGAAGAAATTATTGCAGCTATGCAGTAAATTTATATTAAGAAGAAACCTATTTTGGGTTTCTTTTTTGTTGAATTAAAATTAAATAAAGGAAATTGACTACTTCTGTCGAATACAACTATTGTAACATATTGACAAAAATAATGTTTCATGCAATAATGAAATGTTAATGTTTATAGTAGGGGTTAACATATGAATGATATGAAGGATATAATCGAGGAAATTAAATACAGGAGTGATATAGCCGATATAATTTCCGACTATGTCAAATTGAAGCCAGCAGGGACTAATTATAAGGGTCTTTGCCCTTTTCATAATGAGAAGACTCCTTCATTCCATGTAAATACAGCCAAGCAGATATATAGGTGCTTTGGCTGTGGAGAAGGTGGGGATGTCATATCATTTGTAATGAAGGTAGAAAACCTTGACTTTATGGATGCCGTCCGTCTCTTAGCAGACAGGTGTGGAATTGAGATAAAGAACAAGATAGATCAAAATACCAGACTTAGGCTAGAGAAGATAAACAAGTTTCACACTATACACATAGAGGCAGCTAGGTTTTATTATTCAAAGCTGGTAGATGGACAAAATCAAGCCTTCAACTATTTAAAGAAGAGGGGCTTAGACCTTAAGACCATCAAAAACTTTGGCCTTGGATATGCCCCGGACTCTTGGGATAGCTTGAAGTTATATCTAACCTCTAAGGGTTATACAGAAGAAGAACTTTTTGAATCAGGACTCTTGAGTAAGAGTTCAAAATCAGATAGGTTCTTTGATAAATTCAGGAATAGGGTTATGTTCCCTATTTTTGACTACAAGGGAAATGTAATAGGCTTTGGGGGCAGGGTCATGGATGATGGACAACCCAAGTATTTAAATTCCCCTGACTCTGAGATATTTAACAAGAGATATAATTTATATGGCCTTAACTTCGCGAGAAAATATCTAGGTAACCAGAAGACCTTGATTTTAGTAGAGGGCTATATGGACCTAATATCCCTGTACCAGTTTGGCATAAAAAATACTGTGGCAACCCTCGGTACGGCACTTACAGACGAGCAGGCAGGCTTGATAAAAAGATATGCTGATACCCTAGTTTTGTCATATGATTCAGACCAGGCGGGTATAAATGCCAGCATGAGGGCAATTGAAATATTAGAAAAGCATGGTATTTCTGTAAGAATACTTGATCTGGGAGATAGCAAGGACCCAGACGAATTTATAAGAGAACACGGCATGGCAAAGATGTATGATAGGATAGAAAATGCCATTGAAGCTACTAGGTTCAGGTTAAATGTACTATCAAAAAACTACAAATTGGATGATAGAAAGGATTCTATGGTCTACCTAAGGGAAGCTGTAAAAATATTAAAAGATATAAAAAGTCCAATTGAACAAGACTACTATATAAATATTTTGTCTCAGATGACTGCGACAAATGCTGAAATTATTAGAAATGAAATGAATGGCAAGAAGGTTCCTTGGCAGAAAAAATCTGGCAATAGGTCTTATAATGTAGATAATAGACACTTTAATTTTAAGAAGCCAAAGGAAGTCGAAGAACCAAGTTCATTTGTAGAGATGAATATAATTGCTGCCATTATGTTGAGTAGTAAGGCTAGAGAGATAGTTAGGTATAAGTTAGATGAGGATGATTTCTCTGATAATAACAGTAAAATCATATTCTCAAAGGTTTTAAAGCTTGACGAAAAGGGAATAATTAAAAATGAAGATATTTATGACGATAGGATTAGTTTAGACTATTTAAATAGGTTAAGCAAGCTGAATTTAAGCGGTGTTGACCTAAATGATGTCCTTGAAGTCGATAAATTAATCTTTAATTTATTAGAGAAAAATAGACAGGTCAAGATAGATGACTTATTAAAAAGACAGAAAAAGTTAGAGAATAGACGAAAGACTATTGATGATAATAGTAAGGAAGCAGAAGAGGTTGATTTAGAGATTATGAAAATTGCACTAGAAATAGTAGCTGAGAATAAGAAAAAATCACTGTAGGCAGGAGGATTAGTTATGACAGAAAAAAAGAATGAGTTAATGATTAATAAAGAGGCTCAGAAAAAACTTTTTGAAAAGGGTAAAAAAGATGGCACTGTAACACTAATCGATATTATGGAAGCCTTTCAGGATAATGATATGGATAAGGGTGTCGCTGAAAATTTATATGAGACACTTGGAAATCTGGGAATTGAAGTTGTGGATGACAAGGAGGTTAAGGCTGATATTGACTTAAGTAAGCCGGATGACCTTGATATACAGGCTATAGATGAAGAGGAAGACAAGGAAGAAATTGTTGCTGAGTCTAGTGATACTGTAGAAATAGCTGTTCCTAAGGGCATTAGCATAGATGACCCTGTCAGGATGTACTTAAAGGAAATAGGTAAGATACCCCTATTAAAGCCACATGAAGAGGTAGAATATGCCAAGAGAATGGCAGAAGGCGATGAGTTTGCCAAGCAAAAGTTAGTTGAGGCTAACCTTAGGCTGGTAGTTAGTATTGCCAAGAGGTATGTTGGGAGGGGCATGCTCTTCCTTGACCTTATTCAGGAGGGTAACCTTGGTCTTATAAAGGCAGTTGAGAAGTTTGACTATAAGAAGGGATATAAGTTTTCAACTTATGCAACTTGGTGGATCAGGCAGGCCATAACTAGGGCCATAGCTGACCAGGCAAGAACAATCAGAATTCCTGTCCATATGGTTGAAACTATCAACAAGTTGATAAGGGTATCCAGACAGCTTTTACAGGAGTTAGGTAGGGACCCTAAGCCAGATGAAATAGCCAAGGAAATGAATATGACTGAAGAAAAGGTTAGGGAGATAATGAAGATAGCCCAGGACCCAGTTTCACTGGAAACACCTATAGGTGAAGAGGAAGATAGCCACTTGGGTGACTTTATTCCAGATGAAGATGCTCCAGCACCAGCAGAAGCAGCGGCATATTCTTTATTAAAAGAACAGATTGAAGATGTTTTAAACACCCTGAATGATAGGGAACAAAATGTTCTTAAGTTGAGGTTTGGACTAGAAGATGGAAGGGCAAGAACCCTTGAGGAAGTAGGCAAAGAGTTTGATGTAACCAGAGAGAGGATTAGACAAATTGAGGCCAAGGCTTTGAGGAAGTTAAGACATCCTAGTAGGTCTAAAAAACTTAGAGACTTCTTAGACTAGGTAGAACCTTAGGAGTTTATATTTTTATTAAAATTTACGGGATGCAGGATTGGCTTTAGTAGCCAAGTTTCCTGTGTCCCTATTTTATATTTTGACTAGTGGGGTAGATAAGATGAAATTAAGTGCTAGGTTGGAAAAAATAGTGGACTTAGTAGATAGGGGGGTCAGCTTGGCTGATATCGGTACTGACCATGGTTATATACCAATTGAACTTTTGAAGTCAGGTAAAATTGAATTTGCCATACTGAGTGACATCAACAAGGGTCCCTTGGAAAATGCCAGGAAAGAGATTCAGAGGCAGGGGCTTGATACAAAGACAGACCTGAGACTGGGCAGTGGATTAGAAGTCCTAGGAGACAATGAGGCTGACCAAATAATAATAGCCGGTATGGGTGGCATATTGATATCAGACTTAATAGAGAAGAAGTTAGAACTATGTAAAAAATTGGACAAGATGATACTTCAGCCAATGCAGGCCCAAGAAGACCTAAGAGAATATTTGAACATGAGAGGCTTTTCAATAAGAGAAGAATATCTTGTGAGAGAAGATTTTAGGCTTTATGAGATTATGGAAGTTGTGTATGGAGGGGAGACGAAAGATATTGATCCCATATACTATGAGATACCAAAAAGGCTTATAGAAAAAAAAGACCCACTTCTTGTGGACCTCTTAGAAAAGAAGATAAGAGAGAATAAGTCAATTTTGGATAAATTAGACATGTCTTTGGTAGATCAAGCAGAAAATAAGTCTTTATTGGACAGAAAAAGGGTTGTTGAAGATAAATTGAATAAACTAAATGAAATATATAAGGGATTAGGGAGGTAAAATATGAAACTAAGAGAATTACTTGATAGGATAAGGTTAAAATATCCTGAAGAGCTTCAATACAGCTGGGATAACTCAAGCCTGAACCTTGGTGACTTGGACCAGGACATAAATAAAATAATGTTAACACTAGAGATAACAAATAGGACTATTGACGAGGCCATAGAAAAAGGGGTGGACCTAGTAATATCTCACCATCCTTTTTTGATGTCAAAAGTTAACCAGATAAGGACTGATACTATCAAGGGTGGCTTAATATATAAGATGATTAGGAATAATATAAGTGCCTACTGTATGCATACATCATATGATATGGCAGAGGATGGACTTAATGACTACTTTTTTGACCTATTAGGAATTAAAGATAGGCAGGTTTTAGATGTTGAGTCTAGCTTGGATTACTATAATGATGGTAAGGAATATGGCTTAGGAAGGCTTGCAGACTTAGAAAAACCTATAGAGATAGGAGATTTGATAAGTATCTTGAAGGAAAAGTTAAATATTGACCAGGCCAGGTATGTTGGACCAAAAGACTTATTGATAAATAAAATAGCTGTAGTGACAGGTAATGGGTCAGAATTTTTCCAATTAGCCAAGTCAAAGGGCTGTGATATTCTGATTACAGGAGACCTTAAGTACCACCAGGCTATGGATGCCCTTGATATAGACATGGCCTTGCTGGACTTTGGCCACTATGGAACAGAACATATCTTTTCTGAGTCAGTGTATAACTATATAAATTCTATATCAGGAGATATAGAGGTGCTTATTAGTGAGAGGAATATAGATCCATTCACTTTTGTATAGAAAATTTTGGCCTATGTCAAATAAGGTTGTGGATAATTTAAATCAATCAATTATTTTTAATTAGATGGCAACATCCATAAGAAATTGAAATTATGGATGTTGCCTTTTTTATTTCAATTATCAAGATGAATTATTATTTGCTTTTTTTGAAATAATAATATATAATAAGTTATACAAATCATACAAATCATATATTATAGGAGGAAATTATTATGAAAGCACCAAAAGGTAAATACGCATGGACGGCTACAGTAGGTGAAAAAGGTCAGATTGTAATACCCAAAAAGGCAAGGGACGTATTTAATATAAAACCTGGTGATACACTCCTGCTTCTTGGAGATGAAAAACGAGGTATAGCAATACCACCAAAGGGGGCATTTGCACATTTGATGGAAATAGCTTTTGAAGATAAAGAGGAGGAATAATATGGAATATATTCTAGAAATAAAAAATCTTGTGAAAGTTTACCCTACTTTTGAATTAAAACCTACCAGCTTCCGTATAAAAGCTGGTGAAGTTATGGGATTCATAGGAAGAAATGGTGCTGGTAAGACTAAAACCCTTAAGTCTATACTAAATCTTGTTCATCCCGATGCAGGTAGTGTTCGTATTCTTGGAATGGATTACCTGGATAATGAGGATGTAATTAAACAGCAGATAGGTTATGCAGTAGGTGGAATCTCTTATTATAAGAGGAAAAAGTTAAAGGATATAGTGGCCATTACTCGTATTTTCTATGACAATTGGGATGATGATGCCTATAGTCATTACCTTACAGCCTTTAAGCTTGATGAGAATAAGAAGATCACAGAACTATCTGAAGGGATGAAGGTAAAATTCTACCTTACTTTAGCCCTTTCCCATCATGCAAAACTTTTAATTTTGGATGAGCCTACAAGTGGACTTGACCCGGTATCCAGAGATGAAATGAATGAAATTTTTAGGAAACTTGCTGATAAAGGTGTAGCAATTTTATTTTCCACCCACATTACTAGCGATTTAGAGAAATGTGCAGACACTATTACCTATATTAAAAATGGAGAAATACTTCAATCAAGTAAGAAGGAAGATTTTATCAGTCATTACACTAAAGAAATAGGGGGTGCACCAAGTCTTGAAGATATTATGGTGCATATAGAAAGAGAAGAGGTGATTCTGTGATGAATAAATTACTCTATAAGGAAATGAAACTTACAGCCAATCCTTTGAGTTATTGGTTTATTAGCTTTTCAATTATGACAATGATTCCAAGATACCCTATACTTGTCGGTTCCTTTTTTATCTGCCTTGGTATTTTCTATACTTATCAACAGATTAGGGAGTACGATGACATCACATACACTGTTATGTTGCCGGTTAAGAAACAGGATATAGTTACTGCCAAATATCAATTTGTTTTCTTGATTGAAATTATTTCTTTTGTCCTATGTGTCTTGTTGACCATTATTAGAATGAAACTTTTAGGGACTGCAGGTCCTTATGTTACTAACCAATTGATGAACGCAAATCCAGCCTATCTAGGCTATATAATGATGGTATTTGCAACATTTAACACAATTTTTATTGCAGGATTTTTTAAGACTACTTACAAAATCGGCAAACCTTTTTTATTATTTTGTGTAGCTAGTTTTATTATAATTATTATAGGAGAAAGCCTACATCATATTCCTGGTTTAGGTAGTTTGAATGATTCTTCTAATGTAAGTCTAGGACAGTTTGTTATATTAGCAATAGGTGTAGTGGTATTCATCCTATCTGGCTTCTTATCATACAAAAAATCAATAAGAAATTTTGAGGGTATAGATTTGTAAGAAAAATTTTGAAGAGCTGGATTTGATAATAGTATACAAAAAATAGACCACCCCTTGATACTGTCCACAAAAAGTAAGATTAAAAATCTGACCAATTGAGGTTAAGTTCATGAAGGGGTGGTCGTAATTATTTATTTTTTAATATTGATGGTTAAAGAACCAAAAAATTCTGCATCCTTTCCCCATCTTACCTTAATTTTCTGTCCATTGTTTAATTCATTAAAATTTAGTATTTCTATCATATCAGCATTATTTTTGATATTATCTTTTTCGTTAATATCAAGTTTATTGCCACTTTGATCTAATATAGGATTTTTTATAAGGTGATTATTTGCATCAACTTCTGATTCTTGTGAACCCATTTCTATAGCTACCTTGAACTTACTTCTTAGTTTGCTTACAGGTGAAGCATCAAAAATCTTATTATATCCCAGTTTTATTTCTCTTAGATTTCCCATATTAACCAGGGGATTTATATCAGTTATTTCATTTTGTTGTAAATTCATCTCTGTAATATTATTAAGTCCTTCTAAGAAGGATATATCCGTCAAACCACATTTTGTAATGTTTAATTCATCAAGATTTTTAAGACTAGATATTGGAGTAAAATCTTTGACTTTTTTAGCATTATTCATCTTAAACTCACTAATATTGGTTAACTTTTTTAATACTTCTATTGATTCTATGTCTGGGTTATTTCCTATGTCTAAATCATCAAGATTTAGCAATTTTTCAAGTGGGTTCAAATCACTTATCTTGTTTTCTGAAACATGAAGTTCCTTAAGGTCAGTCATATTTCTTATACCTTCAAGGCTTGTAATTTTATTACCATTTGCAAGAAGTCTTCTTAGCTTGTTTGAATTAAAGAGAGGGGATAAGTCACTTATATTCTTATTTCCAGAAATATCTAGGGAAAGTAGTTTTTCATGGTTTTTTAAAGCTTCTATAGAAGAAACCTTGTTGTATTGGATAGATAATTCTTCTAAATCCATGCATTTTTTTAGGGGTGCAATATCTGTAATACCCATTGTCCTATTTAATAGCAACTTTCTTAATTTAGTTAAATTTTCAAAACCATCTATTGATTTTATCCCCTTGTTACCATATAGGTCCAATTCTTCTAGCTTTGTCAATTTAGAAATTGCAGTCACATCTACGATCTTATTATTTTTGAGTATCAATTTCTTTAAATTAATGAGCTCCCCAAGAGGACTGATATCAGTCAAGTACTGATTATTTTCGTATAAATATTGGTCACCAAGATCAAGAACCTCAAGGTTTTTGCATGCCTTTAGTGGGCTTAAATCTACTATTTCATTGCCAGCAAGGTCTAGACTCTTAATATTAAGGGCATATTCAAGGCCTTCTAAAGATTTTATTCCACCATTTCTTCCTTGAGTAAAGTTAAGATGACAATCAAGACCATTTAAGGCAGCCATTCTTTTTTCTGTTATCTTTTCATTATCCTTATATATTTTTTGGTGTTTAAGCTGCCTAATTACTGCTTTTTTAAGGTTTTCATCTTTAATATTTACTTCCTTGGAATTATCTAAATCATCCTGCAAGCCATGATTTGTTCTACTAGAAGAACCAGAAGAGTTGGCATTTTTATCAGAACTATCATATATTTTAAATTTATTTAGTAATGACTTTTCAAAATCTTTTGAAAGACTATTATCTCCGCCTACTAAAATTATATTTTTTAAATCCCCCTTATTTAATATTTCGTCTGAAATAGATAAACCATTACTTAAAATTATTGGTGCAGAAAGTTTTTTGGCTAGAGAAGAGGATGATAAAGCATCGGCAAATACCTTTCCGGATGTTAAAACAATACTATTGTAATTACCAAATTCCTTTGCTATTTTTGATGAGGTTTCGTACCTGTCCTTGCCATAAATTCTTTTTCCAAAGGTTTTTTTGACTGATTCGGGACCTCCAAAAGTGTAAACCACATTATAGTCTTGATTGATTTTATCTATTGAATGGCTATCATCAACTAAAAGTAGTGGCATACCTTTTATAGAAAGGACACCACCTGCACTTAGTGCATCTGGAAAATCTTTTCCACTTGCTACCGCAATGTTTTTTACACCCATCTTTTCTACAAGCTTTAATGATGTCTCATAGCGGTTTGTACCTCCTATCCTTGATACCTTAAACTCTTGTTTTAAAGTGTTTTCTAGGTCTTTAGATATAGAATTTTCACCACCTACAATAGTTATCTCAGTTACGGATTTGGATTTAAGTTTGTTGACATCAAGGTTTTTACCATCAGTAAGGAGAACTGCTGCATTTTCTTTTCCAGCAACTGGCCCAACAGATAGGGCATCAGCGAAAGACTTTCCATTGGCTAAATATACTTTTGATGGACTTAGCTTTCCTATAATATTCATTGATGTTTCATACCTGTCTTTGCCATAAATTCTCTCTAATGACAAGCCTGATGCAGATTCATTAGCATTGATATCTCCTATAGTTAGACTTGTAAAAGTGATTGCCGTGGCTAAAAACAATGATATGTTATTTTTACGAGTTTTTGACATTTTCTAATAATACCTCCAATATAAATTTGAGAAAATCTCCAGCTTGATTATACAATTAATGATAACGATTGTCAATATTGTTATTTTATTTATAATAGATATTTTATTTTGTATGGGAATAATATATTAAAATAGCCAGGTATCCTTTTACTTGTGGAATACCTGGCTATTTTAGTGCTAAGAAATAACATATATTAAAAACTAGAAGTTTTTCTTACTAGCCAATTTGGTAACTAGATCTTTTTAAGGCTAGCTTGATAATATTGAACAATACCATTGATGCAACTACATTCAAAACTATTGAAGGTAGTACAACTGCCACAAGAAGGCTCATTAGACTAGCTGGTAGTCCAACCATTGCAGCTGCTGTTACTAAGAATACAAGTCCACTTACAAATGTACCTACAAGAGTCATAACAAATATAATTACCTGGTCCTTCTTTTCTTTTAGCTTGTTTAATAGTGGAAGAGCATACATTGTCTTCATTAAAATAAACATTACATTTACAGTTACTAACTTGTCTACCATGTTAGGTACTTGGCCAGAAGGGAACTTTGTAGCTAGGGCAGAGAAGATACCTGATATTATACCAGCTACTAAACATGACTTGTAATCATTCCTGTTGATTATCATAATACAAAATAGCATAACCAAGGTAAGGTCAGGTGTGATACCTCCAGCTATAGCTGGAAAAATTTGATGGGCAATAAAGCCAATACCTAATAGAATTGCGTTTAAAATCATAGTTTTTGTTTTTGAGTTTCTCATTTTTATACCTCCATAAAATACATAAATTCTTGATATAAAAAATCCAATAAAAAAACTCCACCCTATATATAGGGCGAAGTATAATCCGCGTTGCCACCTAATTTATACGAGAATAGACTCGTACATCTCTATTCAGGAACACATGATTCCCTATCCGCTATATCGTGCAGCCCACGGTGAAGTCTACTCTCGAAAAGATTTCGATTCACTCCTCAGAGACCCATTCAATCAGTTGCTAATATCGGTATTCCACCATCACCGACTCTCTATCAATAGTTAACTAACCTACTATTTCCCCTCATAGGATTTTCTATTTGTAAATATCATATAACTTTTATATAGTAATGTCAAGCATTTTTCTTATTTTTATTATATATAATTTCAATTAGTGAAAAATTCTTAAAATTGTATTTTTTCGGGACTTTTTCTGTAAAAACGTTGCTTTTATAGTAGAACTATGTTAGAATAATATCAAAGAAAGCAATAAATAATAATTTATTTTTTTGAGAAGGGATGGGTAACTTAAATGAATAGGTTAAACTTAAGCATAAGAGACGAGAAGGATTTAAAAGATTTTGTAATGTCTATAATTAGAAGGGAAGCGTTTGAAAATCCAAAAATATACAAAAGAGCCTTTTTAACAACAGTCAAGGCATTAGGTTTTGATGAAGAGTGGGTAAAGACTGATCTAGCCAATGAATTTGATCATATAATTAAGATCAATGAAATGGCTGATAAGATTAAGAGTATCAACAATAGTACTAATAAGTTCTATGATGCCGAAAATATAAAGAGGATTATAAAGATATTATTGGAGAAAAAAGTATATGTTTCCGATATTTACCATACTTGGGATAACATTCCTTTCACTTGTAAAATACTTGATAAGGATGAATTTGAGTGCTTGAAGCATACTTGTCCAGACTATCGTTTAATTGTTGAAGCATATGATGAGTATTTGAAGGAAAGCGGTTTAGAGAGAGTTGAAATAACATTAAGGACTATGAAGATAATCGATAAGAAACTCAAGGTTCTTTCACCAAATGCTATGATGAATATGTCGCTATTAAAAAGCAACAACGAATCATTTGATGCTGTATTCAGAAGAGAACTTGAGAAGTTACCTGAAGATGAGAGAGCTAGGTACGTGAATGCGGCTCATATATATGCAGTTGAAAGATACTACAAGTAGGAAGTATTTTATATTAATTTTACTTCTTCTAGTATACTAGTTACTAAGGGGATGAATAGATTCACTTTTATTAAAAACATTAAGGCTATAGGCCTTATTAAAAGGCTCTATGTCAAATAACGTTGGTGATAATTTAAATCAATAAAATCTATTAAATTATGCGGCAGCATCCATAGCAAACTGATAACTATGGATGTTGCCCTTTTGTATTTTATACCTTTCCATTAGCATTATCCTTGCCTTAAAATTCCTAAAACTCCTATATCCGTAGGATACTCTTTTAATTACCTTTATCTTGTTATTTTTACCCTCCACCATAGCATTCGTATAGTCATATTTTAATGAGTTTAGCACGTACTTTCTAAGCTTTTTAAGGGTTTTTATGGTTGTATAATATTTAGCGTTGGGAGAGAATTATTTCTCTCATCAACGCTAAATATTATACAACCAAAAACAATAGCTTTTAGATTTTTAAGAACTAAAAGTAATTATATTTTGTGTGTCCACTTGTTACTATTTTGCTGTAAATTATGATAAATTAAATTCAGTTATTTATGAAAATATGATAAAATAGAGTGATAATATAAATTGAAGTACAAGAAAATAGTGCTTTTATAGTAAGGAGAAGTAAGGTGTCAAAAAGAAAACAAATAGACTTATCTATAGATAAAATAGAAGAACAAGAAAAATACATAGAGGCAATTCATAGAATGAATGAGGGGCTTTTCAATAGGACTGGATACAGAAAATCGTACTTTTGTACTACCTTTGGGTGTCCGGTCGTTGCAGAAGTCACGATTTTCTATTAGCCCTTACATAGTCACGATTAATAATTAAAATGAAGATGTAGACCGTTGTTAAATTCCACAGAAACAACGGTTTTATCATGCATATAAATAGTCTTAATTATAGTATCGATTAAGTCCTTAATAACATTATTGTTAGTGTTAGTCATTAAATGCTTAAAATCCAACTCTTTTTTGCCTAACATTTGATTAAAAATAAATTCCTCATAATTTAAAACAAATGTCATATCCTTAATATTTCTAGTTTTATCATTCATCCTATAAAATTGCTTTAAATTTTGTTCTATTTCATCTAGTTTGCTTTCATATTGTTTTTTCTTAAGTAAATAGTCAACTTTACTCATACTTTCCTCTGAAAATAAATATAAATCTTCTAGTCTTTCTAGGGCCTTAGTGTATTTCATCTTATCCTTTTTGAATTTTTCTAATTTCTTTTTTAAAAAATCACGTTCCATTTCCTCGTTACCTTTAGGAAGACTTTCCAAGGTTGATTTATAGGTTATATTTTTTGAGGCTGCAGGTACATGGAATAGGGCAATATATAATATCTCTAAGTCCTCTTTATTTATAGATAGAACATCCTTAAATGGATCACCTGTTAATAGGATATCCTCTAACTCCTGTATTGTATCAATGGACATGTTACCAGCATTAATAATATTCTTGATTAGGGTTAATATGAAAGGCCCTAGCACTACATCAGATACCAATTTAGCATCGCATATATGCTTGTGCATTTTGCCGGCACATCTATACTTAGATGGCATATAGCCATCATTCCTTGCCTTGTCCTTAGTTGCTATATATCCATTGTTACATTTAGTACATGTTAGCTTTTTAGAAAAGATATGGATATGCTTATATTGCCTATATTTAGTTTTTAATACTCCAGCATTACTATCCAGGATATCATTGGCTAATTGCCATACAGCCTTATCAATTATGCCCTCGTGGTTATCGTCAATTATGATCCATTCATTTTCATTCTTTTTTCTACCTCTTGCAGACTCCCTATAGTTATATCTATATGTTCCCTTGTAAAATGGATTTCTTAATATATCGTTAACTGTCTTAGAAGTCCATTTCCCTCCTCGTTTAGTTGGTATATTTTCAGTATTAAGATGTTTTGCTAGTGCAAGGCATGATTTAGCTTTTATATACATGTCATATATTAATTGTACTGTTTTAGCCTCGTTAGGGTCTGGGATAGGGAATTTAGTATCAGGATCCCATTTATAGCCTATAGGGACATTGGCACCATTCCATAGTCCTTTAGTTGCCCTTGATATCATAGTGGCCGATACACGCTCTGATGTAAGCTTGCGTTCTAATTCGGCGAATACCAATATAATCTTTAGCATAGCTTCACCCATGGCCGATGAAGTGTCAAACTGTTCATTCTTAGATACAAAGGTAACACCATATTTTTTTAGTTCTTCGTACATATTTGAAAAATCTAATAGATTACGTGATATTCGGTCAATTTTCCATACTAGTATATGAGTAAACTCTTTCTTTCTAATTTTTATCATCATTTCCTGAAAAGCTGGCCTGCCCGTATTCTTTCCTGAATAACCTGCATCCTCGAATATCTCATAATCTTCTGTATTAAATATATATTTACAGTAATTTGTTAAGTCTTCACGTTGCATTGGTAGGGAGTCTTTATCCACTTGGTAAAGAGTACTAACCCTTATATATATAGCAACTCTTATTTTCTTATCTTCTTTCATGGTAAAAGCCTCCATATATTCATAACATATCATTTATATCTATTTTATGCAGGTTAGGTAGCTTAGTAAGGTCTATTAATATATCGTCTGTAAGCCAATATAAGCGGTTTTGACGTGATAGATAGGTTAATCTATTAAGAACTATATCAACACTTATACAAAGGTCACTAGCTACCTCAAATAAACTATCAAATTCTAGTAGTTTTTCTTTTAGAATATCATCAGGTATAATAAAGCTACACTTCCATTTATCGGCCCTTTGTTCACATTTTTCTAGTAATACTCTTGAATTTTCATTATTTACATGGTTAATGTTGTTACCATATGATGTTGCGTAATGGCCACATTCCTCGGCTAGTATAGATATATGCTTTTTGGTGTCTTTTTCTAATTTACTATCCAATAAAATAACTGGAGTATCTTCCGTATAGGCATATAATCCACATAAGTTATATTTATACTCTAGATCATTGACGTATTTAAGCTTGATTTCTTGTTCGTCTACATATTTGTATAATCTATTTAGTGTTTTGGTTACTCCCATAATTACCTCCGAATTTTAAAATGTAAACATATGTTCTTATATATTGTTTTTTATAGGGTAGACATTAAAAATCCACCCTTAATTATCTCATTTACCTCCTAAATGAATAAATTTAAACGCTAAGAAAGCACTATCCAAATAATGAATAGTGCTTTACCAATTCCAGTACCTGCCGAAACAGATATAATGTTATCCAGTACCCGCCAAAACGGATAATATATTGTACAAAGAATATAGCATCTTTTTCATTATTTGTCAATAAATTCAATCTGTTGTATTATTTTGTATTGTTATATATCTCAATGGTTTTAAAAAAATATTCTGTTTTTGCTTCTAGGCTAATAAAACCTTCTTTACCCGTATTGACTAGTTTTTCTATTTTGTCAAGTAAACTAACATACTGTGTTAAGACATTGTATGCTGCATTAACCTTATTTATAGTTTTAGGATTATTATAAGCTCTTGCATTATTCAAACCAATAGTAACAGTATCTTGGTAATTTCTGGCATTAGTAAATACTTGTTCAAATGTATCGTAATCTTCCGTTTTCCCAGCACCTGCAATCGTTACAATAAACTGTCCCATCTTAGAAACATAGGTGTCATATTTTGAAATTTCTCTTTTTAACTTTTGTTCTATTGCATTTTTCATTTCTTTTTCATATTTACCATCTTTTGTTTCTATCTTTGTTTGAATCACTTCTAAAGGTATTTTATTTTCAATAAAATCATAAGAGAAAACATTAATACTGGCTAAATCTGAATAGTTAATTTTATAGTTAGTAAAAAATAATGATGTGTCAATTTCCCTTATTGTATCTAGTATTATTGATGATGCAGTAACTAATATATCATATACAAATTCCTTGTTTTCAACTTTGTTAAGATCTACATCGTAATTTAAAGTAATATTAGGCGAATTTAATTCCATACCTTTAAATGTAACACCTTTTGCAATAGGTTTCCCTTTTTTGAAAGTTGATTTTATATGTTCTATAAGTTCACTATTAGCCCTTTCTATACGTTGTTTATCTTCAAATTCTTGCCTTTTTTGTGTGATATGATTGACTCCAACTAAAAGAATGAATATAACTATAACTACAATCAAAAAAATCAAACATCCATCTTTATTATTAGTTCGTTTGGGATATTTTAATTTATCCATAATAACCTCCGCTATTTAAACTAAATTATTCAAATACAACTCTTTTTATATGTGTTAAATCAATCTTGTATATCTCCGGCAACTTATATAGGTTAACTGCTAGATTTTCAGTTAGCGTATGTATAGGACATGATATTTTAAGATATCCAAGTCTTTTTTCTACATATTCCAACTCAATACCTAAGAAATCGGATATTTCCAACTGTGTGTTACATTCGTATAAAGCCTTATTAAAGTCTTCCGGTGATGTGATAAAGAAGTTAGCCCATCTCTCTGCATAATATTCGGCATCCTCAACAACCTTTAAATAATGTTCGCATGCGTTATCCTTAACTGTATCACCCATAGTAGTAGAGTAATGTCCGCATTCTTCTGCCAGTATTTGTTGGTGTTCATCCGGAGTATCCAATAAGTCTTTATCAAGTAAAATACAATGCTTGTTATTTAGATTAGTGTAAAAGCCTTTTACCTCGTATTTATCTTTTAATCCATCTATGTATTTCAAGGCTATATCCTTATCTTTTACAAATTTATAAAGCCTTTCCATAACTAATTTATTCATATATGTAATACCTCAACTATTTATTTTTTTCTTTTTCATGTTCTAAAATTACTGACCTTACTAAGTCCTTTAACCCCTCAATGTCTTTTACTGGGGAACTATTAGAATCATCTGCCCTATGTGCAGCCATAGTTATAAATTCATCTTCTTTACCCTTATTAATTTCTCTTATACTGGTTCTTCCAAGTAAATAGTCCACTGAAACGTTAAAAAAATCAGCTATTTTTATTAATAAACTGTAATCCGGTGATCTTACATCTTTTTCATATTGCGATATAGATGGTGGGGTTACTTTAAAAATATTAGCTAATTCAGTTTGAGTTAAATTGCTATCTTCTCTTAAGTTTCTTAATCGACTGCCGAATGTAGATTTCAACATTCCCAACCCCCTTTCTTTAACATATTGTTAATTTATATTATAGCAAAAATAATTTTTTTTTGTAAAAATATAACAAAATGTTAAAAAAGACTTGACAATAACAAACCGTTATTATAACATATTGTTATAAGATAAATGAAAGGAGAAATATATGAACAACATCAAATCCATAAGAGAACAATTGAATATATCTCAATTAGAATTTGCTGAAAACTTGGGAATATCTGCTCCAAGGCTTAGTCAATATGAAAATAATAAAAGAAAGCTGCCTATAGAAATAGCCTACAAGATTTCAGAAAAATACAATATTAAACTTGATGATATATATAACATCTCAGTAAATTAATTTTTTTTACTACTTAAAGTAACAAATTGTTATTATAAGTATATATTTAAACAAAATAAGTTAACAGTAGTAATTAGTACGAGTTTGCAAAAAGTATTCGTACACTGAAAGGAGAACATCACATGAAATATTTAGGAATGAAAACAAAAGAAACGATTAAAACAGCTAGGCCGGTTAGAATCCACAAGGGAACTTTTAAGGAACAGAAAACTTATAATCTTTTAAGCGTAATGGACCTTATACATTCTCTTAACTGGATGTATAATCCGGCTAATGAATTTAACTGCAAGGAATGTAAAGAAAATTGTGGTAGTACAAGAAGATTACCTTGCGGGCAACAAAATTGTTGGGTGTCTTGCCATATCGGGAGGGTGTAGCTATGAAAGAAAAATCTATTTACCAGGTGGCGAGGGAAGTATCGGGGCTAACACAAGAAAGGGTAGCCGAATACTTAAATATAGCCACGGAGACTATAGCCTCCTATGAACAAGGTAGGCGAAAGGTGCCGGACGATATAGTATTTGCTATGTCGGAACTATACCAACATCCGATACTTTGCTATAAGCATTTAAGGTTAAAGGCTACAGCAAGGGAGTTGCCGGATGTAGAGGTTAGGTCTTTAAGCCAAGCCGTCATTATGTTACTAAAAAACATGGATGACATAGATGAAAATAGAAACACCATATTAAGAATCGCTTATGACAACAAAATAGACGAAAACGAAATAGATAACTGGTGTTTCATTTTAGAGCAAATTGCCGAATTACAAAAGGCCTGCTTTACAGTTAAATACTGTAGGGGTGAAAGGGGTTAAGATATGAAACGCAAGACGAAAGAAGAAATTGAAAGAGAAAATCGAGCATGGGAAGATTTGAGGGCTAATTTTGGAATTAGTGATTTAGATACCCTATGCAATGAGGTTGAAAGAACAAGGCCAAACTTAAGCTTTTTTGGTGGAACTATCAACCTTGAAGAAGTAGAGAGAATAAGGGCAGAAATATTTTAAATAAGGGGTTTAAAAATGTATTATTACAGCACGAAACAAGTAAGGTCAAACAAGGGGACTTTTTTAGAGTTGGTGAAAGAACAAGCAATAGAATATGAGGCAACGAAAATCGCTAAATCAGATGATGTATTTGAAATGATGAAAGCATTAAAAGTAGTTGAAAGGGATATAGAGCAATTTTGGACTATATGCCTTGATAGTAAAATTAGAGTTTGTGGTATATTTCTTATTTCGCAAGGATGTACGAATAGTGCAGTTGTAAAAAGCAAGGAAATATATAAACGTGCTTTAATGGTTAATGCTACAAGCGTCATATTTTCACATAACCATCCGAGTGGGGATACAACACCATCTGGAGAAGACATAATACTAACAAAAAATTTAGTAAGTGCCGGCCAATTACTTGGAATAGAGGTCTAGACCATGTAATAGTTAGCGATATGGGCCATTACAGCTTAAAGAAAAATAATTACATATAGGGGAGACAAAAACAATGAGAAGAGAAGAATTAGAGTATAGAATACAGAGGGCAGAAGTTAATGAGTTTACTAAGCTAGAAGAAATTCATAACTTAGATACGGAATATGATCCGTTGCCTTGGGACCTGCCATTTATAAATAAGAAAGGCAAGGCAGACACGCTAAGAGTCGGAGAAAAGCATAACTTCGATAAAACTATCAGAAAGGTGGTATTACCTGATGGAAGTTTCGCAAGTGTCTATAGATAAGCAGGAATTAAAGACCCTATTAACACAAATTAGAACAGGTATTTCCGAGGTTGGAAATATTAGGTATTCAGATGTCCATGCTGCAGATAAGCTAGAAGCCTATATAAAGTACTTGAACGATGAAATAGTATTCAAGTCCATAACTAATAAAAGGGCTAGGCAGGACGGCAGGGATAAGCCATATAGCCAACAGGAAATAGAAAACTTGAGAAGTAGGATATATAGGGCCGAAAAAAGGATAAACGATTTAAAATTCGTTTGGTCGCAGGCTAAGAAGATACATCTTAACAATGGCACCATTACGGAGATAGATATAGAACATAACCTACTATATCTATATGATAGGAAAAACATAGTAAAGAGCAATCCGGAAATAGTCAAAGAATTGAGGGCCATTAAGATTAAATGGTCTAGGAAAAACAATAGATTTCAAGGCTATTTAACAGTAAATAAGCTTGTCGAATTAAAGAAAATAATAATAAAATACGGAATCTAGTTAAACTAAATTCCGTACAGCATACGCAAGGAGAACATCACTAAACCAAGCGTATGAATTATAAAAATATTTTCAATAAGGTTGTAATAATTATAACATATATTTTCAAAAAGGAGAATAGGAAATGAAAGAAATCACATTAAAAAGGCTCAAGATTAATAATTTCAAGGGAATTAAAAGCCTAGATATTAGTTTTGAGGGCAAAGAAACTTATATCACTGGTGATAATGCCAGTGGTAAAACAACAATCTTTGACGCATTTACCTGGTTGTTATTTGACAAGGATAGCGACAATAGAACAAACTTTAGCATTAAGCCGCTAGACAAGAATAACATGCCTATAAGGGTTGATGTAGAGGTTTGTGGTGAGTTTGAAATTGATGGGGTCCTGCTATTACTTAAGAAAACATACAAGGAAGAATGGACTACTAAGAGAGGTACGTCAGAAGAAAAATTTACAGGTAATAAAACCTTATACGAGGTTGATGATGTACCTTACAACAAGAATGACTACAAAAAGTTAATAGAAGATAAATTCACTAGTGAAGATATCTTCAAGTTATTAACTAATCCATTGTACTTTAGTACTCAAATAAAATGGAAAGATGCTAGAGAGATAGTATTATCTATAGCTGGTGAAGTCGATATTAAAGATGTTATTACCTATAGGCCGGAGTTAGAGCCTATAGAGGATGAAGTTATCAACAAGGGAGTTGATAACCTGTTAAAAAGTAAAAAGGCTACTATGAAGAAGCTTGCAGACCAAAAGAAAGAAATACCTATAAGGATTGCAGAGCAGCAGAGGATGTTAACAAATATTAGCGTTGAAGACCTAAAAGACGCAATTAAGCTTAAAAATACCAAAATAGAGTCACTAGAACAAAAAGCATCAGGAATTAAGAATAATGTTGATGAGATTAACGCTTTACATGATAAGCGTACTGTTGAGGATACAAAATTAAGATATATTAGATCCGTTGCCAGTGATAGGGCTTTTAAGGTTAAGAATGAACTAAGGGAAAAGATTAGTACAAATAAAGCCAAGGAAAGAGAACTAAGGGACATTATGAATGATTACGAGGCTACACAAAAGGCATTAGAAAATGAATTAAAAGCCTTAAAGATAGCCAAAGATAAATATGCCGATGAATATAGCGAAGCTTATAAGTCAAAAGCTGATTTATCTACTATCAAAGAAAATTGCCCTTATTGTGGTAAGCCTTTAGATAATTTTGAGGAAGAAAAAGAAAAATACTTAGAGTTATTCAATGGTGATAGGGCCAAGAAGTTGGAAAGTATCACTACTAAAGGTAAGGAAACAGCTAAGAAGATAGAGGATAACGAGGCAGAATTAAAAGATATTATTGACCTAAAAACAGAACAATTTAAAAAGGTTAATAAAGTTAGCATGGCCGTTATGGAGTTACAGAAGGAACTAGATCAGTTTGATAATAAGCCAATATACACTAGTGAAGAACTAGAACAGCTTAAAGGCTTAGAAGAAAACATAAAGGCTATTGATGAAGAAATAGAAAATGTCAAGAACAACAGCAACAACGAGGAAAAGGAAAAGTATAAGGCTTTAATTAGCGAACATAAGGAAAAGTTAGAAGTTATGCTAGAAAACCTTGGTAAATCAAAGGTTGATGATGAAATAAAAACTAGAATAACAGACCTTGAAGAAAAAGAAAAAAGCCTAGTTAAAGAGTTGGCCTGCATAGAAAGAGATATTGAGTTATGCGAGTTATTTATTAAATCTAAGGTTGATATCCTAGAGGGCAATATTAACAAGCATTTCAATGGAGTAGATTTTAAGTTATTTGAAACGCAGGTTAATGGCGGAATAAATGAGTGTTGTCAGGTAATGGTAGATGGTGTTCCATTTAATGACCTTAACACAGCTAAAAAGATTAATTCCGGATTAGCGATTATAAATACAGTTAGCAAGCACCATGAAATAAAGCTACCAATATTTATAGATAATAGAGAATCAATTATATTGCTAAAAAATGTTGATACACAGGTTATTAACTTAAGGGCAGACAATGTAGAAGAATTACAAATTTCAGGAGGTACATTCAATGAGTAATCAAGTTACACGAAGTAAAAAGCCAGAATCAATTAAAAGCATTACAGATAACGCATTAAGCACTATTACTAAGTATATGAATGATGGAGTTTTGCATTTACCTAGTACATACAGCGTTGAAAATGCTATGAAATCAGCTTATTTAACTCTATTACAGACAACAGACTCAAGCAATAAACCAGTACTAGAAACGTGTACAAAAGAATCAATATATCAAGCGTTGCTTGATATGGCTGTACAAGGACTAACACCAGCAAAAAATCAGTGTTATTTTATACCATATAAAAACAAGTTGACACTATCAAGATCATACCTTGGGACAATAGCCGTAACGAAGGCAACTGTTCCGGAGATTAAAGATGTAAAAGGATATGCGATTTATGATAAAGATACTTTTGAAACGGAATTTGATTACAATACCGGATGTATAAAGATAAAAAAATTCGAGAGAAGTTTTGAAAATATTGATACTAGCAAAATAAAAGGTGCTTTTGCATTAATAATAGGTGAAAAGGGTGTTTTACATACAGAAGTAATGAATATGGCACAAATAAAAAATGCTTGGTCTATGGGGGCTACTAAAGGAAATAGTAAGGCACATACACAGTTTACCGACCAAATGGCAATAAGGACTGTAGTAAATAGGGCTTGTAAATTCTACATAAATACATCTGATGATATGAATTTATTGTTTTCAGACTCATATAGCAATAGCGATGAAGAAAAAACAGATAAAAGACAGGCTGAAATTATTGATAGTGCTGTTGAAGAAGAAATAAATAGCAATGCTAACAACGAAGTTATAGATGCCGATTTTGAAGAGGTGGAAGAAACTCCAACGGAAACTAAACCAACTACTAATAAAGAAGAAAAACCTGCAGATGAACAAATGATGTTTGATGGATTTGAAGAAGTAGAAGATCCGGTTGTACCATTTTAGCCATGAATAAGATAAAAGTATTAGGCTCTGGGAGTAGTGGTAACTGCTACTCCCTAGAGATAAACGATGAGATATTGTTACTAGATGCAGGGTTTAAGTACAAGGACATACTAAGATTTATAGATTATAGGGTTGATAAGGTTGCAGGGTGTTTAACAACACACTTACATAATGACCACTCTAAAGGGGTTAAAGAATTAGTTGAAAATGGAATCAACGTATATGCCCTTACAAGTGTATTTGAACACAAAGACGTATTAAATCATAGGTGCAAGGTTGTAAAGGCTAATAGCCGGTATATAGTAGGGAATTTCAATATACTGGCCTTTGAGTTAGAGCATGATGTGGAAAATGTAGGTTTTCTAATTAAACATACACCAACAGGCGAGACAATTTTATATATAACTGATACTTACTATGTTAAATATCGATTTAAAAATGTTAATCACATCTTAGTTGAATGTAACTACTCAAAAGAAATAATTGATAGAACATTAGAAGATAAGATGTTTTTAAGAAATAGAGTTGTTCAATCTCATTTTGAGTTACAGAACTGTATAGATTTTTTAAAAGCTAGTGATTTAAGTAAACTAAAAACTTTAACATTAGTACATTTATCAAATGCTAATTCAGACGCAGAATTATTTAAAAGTGAGGTTGAAAAAGCTATAGGCCATCCGGTTAATATAGCAAAGAAAGGATTAGAAATTTATTTGTAAAGGGGTGTATATATGAGTTATGACAGAGCATTATTACTAGCAGTAAATAAGTTGGAATGGCAGGTAGCCAATGGTTATCGAAAAAGCTTTAATGATGAAGATGTTGGCTACTATGCGGATGAAATTTATATGCTGCACAACACCTTTAGAGGGAGGGGGTAGAAATGGCAAGACCTGTTAAAGAGGGGTTAGACTATTACCCTTTAAACGCTGACTTTATGAGTGATATTAAAGTTAGAAGATTAATAAGGTCTTTTGGAAGTAAATCAATAGGGATAGTAATAGCCTTACTAGGTATGATCTATGGTGATAAAGGATATTACATACTACTAAATGATGATGTTGCTTTTATAATTTCAGAACAAACATTAGAAGATGAAGATCTAGTAAATCAAATTATAAATAAACTTATCGAAATAGAATTTTTTGATAAAAACTTATATGAAAAACATAGAGTTTTAACATCAAAAGGAATACAAAAAAGATTTATTTCAGCAACTGAAAGACGAAAAGATGTAAAGTTAATCACAAAATATAACTTAGTTAATGTAGACAATAACTCTGGTTCAGATGTAGTTAATGTAGACAATAACCCAGTTAATGTAGACAATAACTCTGGTTCAAGTGTAGTTAATGTAGACAATAATCAACAAAGAAAAGAAAAGAAAAGTAAAGTAAAGAAAAGTAAAGAAAAACAAAGTAAAGAAAATACAGATGATAGCTGTAACGCTCCTAGTGCAGAGCGAAGAGTACGCACTTTTACTTTTGAGTCTTTGGTCGTTGAAAAATACGGGAAAGACGAATGTTTGACGGATACTTTCAGGGACTTTGAAATCATGCGAAAGGCTATTAAAAAGCCACTCACAGAGCGAGCCACTAAGGTATTACTAGGCAAATTAGATAAATTGGCTGGCAATGATAAAGAGCTAGTTATTAAAATCCTAGAACAAAGCATTTTGAATAACTGGCAGTCAGTTTATGAGTTGAAGGGTGGTGTTAATTATGGCAATAGCAGATATTCAAAGCCTAATGCAACAACTACAAGCCAAGCAAAGGACAAGTGGGATGAATACGACTTCGGAGATAGTGGCCTATAAGTGCGAGAAGTGTAAGGATTTAGAATATATACCCACGATTATTGACGACCAAGAAGTTATGATCGAGTGTAGTTGTAAGGCTGAAAAAAATCACGAAAGGGCCTTGAAGTATTCAGGAATTTACGAAAAATTTAGATCTAAGACTTTTTCAAACTTTGAAGAGAATCCGGCCAATGAGGGAGTTAAGAAAGCTTGTATTGAATACGTCAAAACCAAGGCATATCAAGAGGGGGCAAGTATCATGATATTAGGCCATGTGGGAAGCGGTAAGACTCACTTAGGCATGGCAATAGCTAATAACTTAATACATGACGGGGTCTTTGTTAAATACCTAGACTATAGGCAATTTATAACCCTAATTAAGCAAATGATTACAGACAAAGAGGGCTATCAGGAACTCATAGAAAGCGTTAAAAGGGCCGATGTATTGTTCCTAGATGATTTATTTAAGGGTGAGCCTACAGAGGCAGATAAAAAAATCTTATTTGAGATTATCAATGCTAGATACTTGATGGATAAGCCTGTAATCATAACATCAGAGTTATTGCCAAGCGATATGATTAAGATTGACGAAGGGATAGTTAGCAGGCTAATGGAGATGTCACAAAAATATACGCTAATGTCAACCGATAAAAACAAGAGGTTAGAGCATTGGCGAAAGAAAAAATAAAAAAAATAAAACAAAGGGGAAAATGAAAAATGTATGTTAAAAACGCAATAATTCACCTAGTGGATAAGAGTATGGATGGAGCATTACTAAACAATGTTGAGTTACCAGTAAGGACTAATCAGGATGTTAATAGCATGGTGGAAAGCTTAGTTAGGTCGCTAATTAACAGCAAATATACAAGGACTTGTAAATATCAAGACTTTACTAATAGCGAGCTAAGGGCTTGTACGGAAAGTATGATATATAGCGATGAAGAATTTATCAACAACTCTAAGAAATTAGCAGAACTATTACATGCTGCAAGTTGTAAGAATAGTAGCATAGATAGTAATGATTTCTTAGTTGTTAGCTATAAACACAAGGATAAGAATTATGTTGCAGGTATATGCCTAGAGTATACACAGATATTTACAAACAAGATCAGGCATGATGATGGAAAGCCGATTATAGAGTTATCAATAAATAACAAGGCACACCCTAAAAAGCCTAAATATAGCCTAGGTTTTACTTGTGGCCTAACAGGGATGAATGATACATGGGATGTACTAGCCCTAGATAGTGCTTTTGGAAAGGGTAAGAAAGCTGAATCAGACTTTATCAACGAATTTCTAAAAGCTAATGTAGTTGAAGATAGCAGGTTTTTAACAAATAAAATAATAGAATTGGTTAAAGGATGGGTTTCAGTTAACTATATAGATGATTTAAACGAGGGTTTAAACATAATATATGACCTACATTACTGCCTAACAGAGGGTAATAAGTTTAATTTTGAAATATTTGCGAAGGATTTTATTCATAACGACCTTAAAAGGAAAAACTTCCTGCTATTTATGTCAGAGAAAAAGATGTCAAAGGAATTTGATATAGATACGCATTTTGCTGAAAGAAAATTAAAGAAAATTAAAATAAAAAATGATATGTGTACAATCACAATAAAAAGTGAAGATTTGCAAAGGCTTAAATTTCAGGAATCAGAAAATTTATTAGCTAACGTAAAATTAATTGGTATTGGAACATTTGAGTATATGTAACAGGAGATAGGAAGTATGGAGAAAAAAGAACTAAGCAGGAAAGATTGGATCATAGAATATCTTGAAAATAGCATAGATGATAATGCAGGTTTTAACCTTGAGTGGGAGTTAAAAAAAGACAATAAGACATTCATAACTAGTGTGACTAAAATAACCCCTAGCATGCTGCAAGATACACTTAAATTCGTACTAAACGAGTTAGACGAAGATTTAAACTATATAGGTAATGATGAGATTGGTGCAGGCTTTACAGCAAGGATAAAAGGTTGGGAAATGTTTGACGTTGAGGAGTGGTAGATATGATACTTAGGACTAAAAACAACCCTTGTTACAGGTGTAAGGATAGGGAGTTATATTGTCATGATAATTGCTATAGGTATGCAACATATAAGCAGAAAATGGAGCGTGCCAGCAAGGCAGCTAGAGAGCATAAGGAAATTAACAACTATATCCATACTGTTGTATGTGCAACAAGAAATGGCCAAAGGCGATTTAATACTAAAATGGGACAAAAATAAAAGATACATTTACCGGGGGATGTTTAGTTATGAGATATAAAAGAAAGTGTAAATACTGCGAAAACAAAGAGGGCCATATATTAGAACAAAAGAAAAATCTGATTTATGTAACTTGTGGGGTATGTGGAGAAGTTATAGACATTGTAGGAGGTAGGATGGCTAAGCAATTAAAAGAAAAACTAAAAGGAGTTGTTTAGTATGGATAAAGTTAGAGAGTTTAATAGTTTAGAGTTTGGCTTAATTAGGTCGGTAATGATAAATAATGAACCTTGGTTTGTTGGCAAGGATATAGCTTGTGCATTAGGATATGCAAACCCTAGTAAAGCCTTGACAGACCATGTAGACCCTGACGATAAGGTTAGTGACAAACTCAGTAACGAATCGTTATTGAGTTTAGGTCAGAGAGGTGGATGGCTAATTAATGAGTCAGGAATGTATAGCCTAATTATGGGAAGCAAACTTGACAAGGCTAAGAAGTTTAAGAAGTGGGTGACTAGTAAAGTATTGCCGGATATACGCAGGACAGGAATGTATGCGACAGATGAACTTTTAAATAACCCTGATTTACTAATTCAGGTAGCAACACAGCTAAAAGAAGAAAGACAGGCAAGGGAACAACTGGAACTTATCAACCAAGCTAATCAACCCAAGGTATTATTTGCTGATAGCGTAGCAAGTAGCAAGCAGACGATACTAATAGGGGACTTAGCCAAGCTAATTAAACAGAATGGCTATGATATAGGGCAGAATAGGCTATTTGAATGGCTAAGGGCTAATGGATACCTGATAAGTAGAAATGGTGAAAGTTATAATATGCCAACGCAGAGAGCCATGGACTTAGAATTATTTGAAGTTAAGGAAAGAACACACTTAAATCCTGATGGGTCAGTAAGGCTGACTAAGACTACCAAGGTAACTGGTAAGGGGCAAGTGTATTTTATAAACAAGTTTTTGGAAAATTAAGGAGGCTAACAACATAGAAATATGAATGAAATCAAGATACTAGAGTTATTTGGTGGAATCGGAGCACCAAGAATAGCATTAAGAAACATTGGAGTACCAGTAAAATCTATTGATTATGTTGAGGTAGACGAAAAGGCGGTAAGAACATATAATGCCTTATTTCCTGAAGAACTTGAATATAAAAAACAAGATATTGTTGATTGGGACTTGAAACCTGACATATTAATTCATGGGTCACCATGCCAAGATTTTTCCATAGCCGGACAAAAACTTGGGGGAGATGAAGGATCAGGAACAAGGTCAAGTCTTATGTGGGAAACATTAAACATTATTGAAAAAATGGGGGGGTGGAAGCCTAAGATAGTTGTTTGGGAAAATGTAAGAGGTGTTTTATCAAAAAAAATGAAACATAATTTTAACAAATATATAGAGCAAATGAACAAGTTAGGATATTCTAGCAGTTATGAAGTTTTAGATGCAAGAGATTTTGGACTGCCACAAGCTAGAGAAAGAGTGTTTGTAATATCAATATTAAACGGAAAAGAGTTTGATTTTTCACTTCTCGAAAAAAAGACTATGCGAAATATAGAAGAATTTATAGAGAAAGAAGTGGACGAACATTACACAGTCACGCAAAAATCAATGCTAAGCAAAATAAATCAAACAGAAAAACCCGAAGGGGGATTCACTAGAAAGGTAAATGTTATAAAAGAATATGCTTATACCATAATGTGTAAACAAATGAGGTGTCCTAATAGTGGAGTTATAGACCTAGAAAATGGCCAATACAGGTATTTAACCGAGAGAGAATGTTGGAGATTGCAAGGATTTACAGATAAAGATTTTGACGCTGCATTGGAAGTACACCCAGGTAAAAATGGTTGCCTAAATGGTGCATTGTATAAACAAGCGGGGAATGCCATGCCGGTAGCAGTTTTGGAAAGTATATTTGAATTGCTGCTAGATAAATATTTGAAATAAAAGGAGATAAAAAAATGAACAACTATATCAGAAAATTAATAGATGACAACTGGGAAGATATAAAAGAGTTTATTGTTAAAAAGGCAGAGGCAGAGCAGAAACCTAAGACTATATGGGATTTAGATGCTGTAAACGGAGAAGAAGAATATTATTACATAACTGAAGACGGAGAAATTAAAACAACTTACTTTGATAGCTTATATGATGAAAAAGTTAGAAATTTAGGGAATGCGTTTTTAACTAAAGTGGAAGCTGTAGTTGAATTAGAAAGACGTAAGATAGAGGCTACTATAAGAAAGCATAGTAAGCCGTTTGAAGCTGGTAAGCCTAATTATGTCATAGTATATAATCACAGTAGTAAAACAATGATTGTTGACTGTTATCGGTTTATAGATTGTGGTTTACCTTGTTTTGAAAGCAAAGAAATAGCACAAAAAGCAATAGATGAAATTGGTAAGAATATACTTAAAAAATACTGGTTTGGAATTACTAAATAGTGTAATAGTGGGATATGCAAAAATTGCACAGGCCACCATAAAGGGAGTAT
>OKSA01000048.1_pt1 | contig 100120 bp, 115 predicted proteins | sample 1601181 | NCBI WGS metagenome assembly OKSA01 (sample SAMEA3541538, study PRJEB24748) | human gut metagenome | biome: human gut; feature: human-associated habitat; material: faeces | place: China | collected 2012
ATTACTACAGCCAGTATCTCAACAATATCTACTCATACGCTCAGCAGTACGCAAGGTACGGCATGAACATCGGCATTGACCCGACAAAGTCGCCGGATGAGCAGAACTACGGCACCGATGCCGACGGAAAAGAAATGCTTCTTTCCGATTATCTCAAGAATGAGACCATCTCCGCCCTCCAGACCTACAAGATTCTCTATGCCGAAGCTATCAAGGCAGGCTACAAGCTCACAGACGACGAGCAGAAGTCAATTGACGATCAGGTCGAGGAGCTCAGAAACACCGCCGCAGAGAACAAATACTCTCTCAACGCCTACCTCAAGGCGAGCTACGGCAAGGGTATAAACGAGAAGTTCCTGCGCAAGCAGCTCGAGATGCAAAATATCGTTTCGAGATACCAGAGCGACACCTCAAAGAAGCTCACCGATTCTTACAGCGCCGCCGACATAAAGGCTGTCTACGACAAGGATTACAGCGCATACAATGCAGTTGATGCAAGAACCCTTTCGTTCGCAATAGAGACTCTCACCGCAAAGGACGGCGAGACCGCGGAGCAGCTTGCCGCCCGCCAGAAGGCCGCTGCCGCAAAGGTCAAGTCTGAAGCAGAAGCCGCTCTCAAAGCCTGCACCAGCGAAAAAGCTTTCCTTGAGCAGGCAAAGAAAAAGAACAGCTCCACCGAAAACTATGACGCGGAGTCCGCAACCGCCCTCAACGAGGCCGCAAAGTCAACCATCACCTCCTATGTCTCCGAGGACGCCGCAAAGTGGGCGTTTGACAGCGCGAGAAAAGCAGGAGATGTCAAGCTCTTTGAAGTCGGCAGCGACGGCAATGTTACTTCTTATGTTATCCTCTACATCAACAAGGGCAGCTACGCTCCCATGGCCTCGAACGTAAGACATATTCTCATCTCGTTCACCGACAATGCAAGCTCGTCCTCCGAGGCAACCGACGAGCAGAAGAAGGCCGCAAAGGCTTCCGCCGACAAGATCTACAAGGAGTGGCAGAGCGGAGCTAAGACCGAAGATTCCTTTGCAGCTCTCGCAAAAGAAAAGTCCAAGGATACCGGAAGCGCCGCTGACGGCGGACTTATAAGCGGCATCACCTCAAGCGCCAACTACGTTGAGTCCTTCCGCAACTGGGCTACCGACAGCAGCAGAAAGGTCGGCGACACCGGCATTGTCGAGTCCGAGTACGGCTACCACATCATGTACTATTCGGGCAGTGACTACGCTTGGAAGAGCGCCATTCGCTCCGCAAAGGCCAGCGAGGACTTTGAGAAGCAGCTTGACGAGCTTGAAGGCTCCGACGAGTACAAGCTCAACAAGAAGGACAAGAATATCGATAAGGCAGTCAAGGACTTCCTCAAGACCTTCAAGCAGAGACTCGCAATGAGCAACAGCACCGCAAAGAAGAGTAGCTACTAAGCAATAAAAAATTGTCCCTCGGGAGTAAAAACTTCCGAGGGATTTTTTTCGTACATAAAACATGCCCGGGACATTTATATCCCGGGCTATATTTTTTATTCGTCCGCAAGAGCGGCTTTTATCATTATCGCACACTCGAGTCTCTTCTGTTCGAGAGCACACGAGAGCTTGTGCGGCTTAAAGATAGTGTTGTTATACTGCATGTTATTGGCGTTGCAGCCGCCGCTGCAGTAGAACTTCGCCCAGCAGTCAGCGCACTCTTCTTTTGAGTAGATGTTCGCTTTCGAGAACATCTTCTTCATCTTGTAGTCGATAGAATCGTCAAGGACGCTGCCCATCTTCCACTCATCCATACCCACAAACTGATGGCAGGGATAGATATCGCCCTCCGGAGTGACGGCGACATACTCGTTGCCGCAGCTGCATCCGCGGAGTCTCTTGATTGCGCACGGACCCTGATCAAGGTCGATCATGAAATGGAAGAAGTTGAAGCTCATACCGTTCTTCTTTCGCTCTATAAGTATCTTTGAAAGCTTCTCATATTCCTCTGCTATGGCCGGAAGATCGCTTTTGGTCAGCGCATAAGGCAGCTCGGGATCGGTCACAACAGGTTCGACAGAGATCTGATCGAATCCAAGCTCGTTGAGATGCAGAACATCATCGGTGAAGTCAAGGTTATATTTTGTAAACGTACCGCGGACATAATATTCCTTGTCCTCTCTCTCGGCGACAAGCTTCTGATACTTCGGAACAATTATATCATAGCTGCCCTTTTTATTGACAGTCGGGCGCAGACGGTCGTTGACTTCTTTTCTGCCGTCGAGCGAGAGAACGACATTCGACATCTCGCGATTGATAAAATCAATGCTGTCATCGTCGAGCAGAATACCGTTTGTGGTCATTGTGAATCGGAAGTTCTTGTTGTGCTCTTTCTCGATCGATCTTGCATACTCGACAACTTTTTTAACAACATCGAGATTCATGAGCGGCTCGCCGCCGAAGAAATCAAGCTCGAGGTTGTGTCTGTTTGCAGAATGTTTGATAAGAAAATCTATTGCAGCCTTGCCGACCTCGAAAGGCATGAGCTTTCTGCCGTGGCCGAAATCGCCCTGAGCGGCAAAGCAATACTCACAGCGGAGATTGCAGTCGTGCGATATGTTGAGGCACATAGACTTTATCGGCGCCTCAGTGAGCATATCTGCAAAGGGTCTGTAGGTATCCTCGGAGAAAAGAGAATCGTCATCACACAAAGCCTTGAGTTCGGCATAAGTGTCGATGATATCCTGCTTATCAAACCCCTCGTTCACAAGAGTTGAGATAATCTCATCGGGGCATTCGCCCTTGAGCTTTTCCGTAAAGAAATCAAGCAGTCTGTATGCAAGCTCGTCCACAATGTGAACGGCGCCGCTGTTTGTGTCAATGACTATATAGTAGCCGTTGAGAAAATATTTATGTATCATATACGCCGGGTCTCCCCGCTTTCGCTCCTTTTAGCCGCATTACTATCGGCAATTTGTTTTAGACAGAATTTTAGGGACAGGCGCAAAGCCTGCCCCTAATTTACGTTCAAATCAGATTACTTCTCGCACTTCTGGTTAGCAACGGTGCAGGAAGTCTTGCAAGCTGACTGGCAGGAAGCCTGGCACTCGCCGCAGCCACCCTTAGCAGCACTCTCCTTAAGATTCGAAGCGTTGATTGTCTTGATGTGTTTCATGATATAACACCTCCAAAATTTACTGAAATGATTATAACATAATAGTCCTGGTATTGCAAGTGCAATTATTTCGTGCCGAAGATTCTGTCGCCGGCGTCGCCGAGACCGGGAACGATATAGCCGTGATCGTTGAGCTTCTCGTCCTTTGCAGCGGCGAAGATATCAACATCGGGATGAGCCTTGCTGAGAGCTTCAAGTCCCTCGGGAGCTGCAATGATGCACATGAACTTTATTGACTTGGGATTTCTCTTCTTGATCTGGGTTATAGCATCGATAGCCGAGCCGCCGGTGGCAAGCATGGGATCAAGAACAATAACATCGCGCTCGCCGATATCGCTGGGCAGCTTGCAATAATATTCAACAGGCTGCAGGGTTGTGGGATCGCGGTAAAGACCGATGTGACCGACTCTGGCGGAAGGAACAAGGGTCAGAACGCCGTCAACCATACCGAGACCGGCTCTGAGAATCGGGACAAAAGCAAGCTTCTTGCCCGCAAGAGCCTTTGTGGTCATCTTCGAAACGGGAGTCTCGATCTCAACATCCTTGAGAGGAAGGTCTCTTGTAGCCTCGTAGCACATGAGCATAGCAATCTCGCCAACAAGAGTGCGGAACTCTTTGGAAGCGGTGTGCTTGTCTCTGAGGATAGACAGCTTATGCTGAATAAGCGGGTGATTTGTTATTGTTATGTTTGCCATTTTTGAACTCCTCCAGATATATATAATTTGTAAATTTCTGACTTCTTTATTTTGAGAACTTCTCGTTCTCTATAGCCATGACCTGATCGATTCTTCTCTGGTGTCTCTCCTCGCCGCTGAAAGGCGTGTCAACGAAGAGATCGACCATATCGAGTGCAAGACCCGCGCCTATAACTCTGCTGCCAAGGCAAAGGACATTTGCGTCGTTATGGAGTCTTGTCATGCGCGCGGAGAAAGTATCTGCACAGTTTGCAGCTCTGACTCCCCTGACCTTATTTGCCGCCATCGAGATGCCGACGCCGGTACCGCAGCAGAAAACACCGAGCTTGCACTCGCCGGACGCGACTGCCTCGCCCGCTATCTTCGCAAAAACAGCATAGTCAACGGACTTGTCGCTGTCAGTTCCGAAGTCCTTGACATCAAAGCCTCTCTCTAAAAGATGTTTTTTGATTTCCTCCTTGAGAGGATATCCTGCATGGTCAGCAGCAAGAGCTATCATGATAATTTCTCCTTTTGATTTATTGATTATGAGACTTTTTCAGGCTGAGTTCGCGCTCCGCCTGCGAAGGTCTCAGATATACGGGCAAAAGTTGAGCCGGAGGAATGAAGTCCATATTCTCGCACACGGCGGCGCAAGCGGCTCCGTATGCACGCTGAAAATGCCTGCTGTCCTGTGCGAGGCTAACGCTCTTAAAACTGTCTTTAACAGCCTGATAAGCGATATGCGCTCCGTCTCCGACACAAATTATACGCTCATTTGCATATTTTTCAAGTATTTCCGGAAGTTTTGATGCAGGAATTGCGTCATCTTCGGTCAATCTCTCGACTTTTCCGTCAAAGCAGCGGAATATTGCCGAATAGACCTGCGAGCATCTTGCATCCATTGCACAGCAGGCGATGCAGTTATCATAGCGCAGATTATAAGCCATAGCCTTGAGAGTGGACACGCCGCAGCACTTCGTCTCATTGGGCATTGCAAGCCCCTTCACGGCGGCGATACCTATTCTTATACCAGTAAACGAACCGGGACCGTCGGTTATAACGCAGCCATCGATATCGGCCATTGTGAGACGTGCGAGGCTGAGAACGGAATCGACCATAGGAAGAAGAGTCTCACTGTGTGTGAGTCCGGCATTGACAAATGCTTCGCTTATCAGCTGCTCGCCGTCGGTTATCGCAGCGCTCGCTGTTTTTGCGGACGAATCAAGCGCAAGTATCTTCAATTTCGGCACCCCTCTCCAAAGTAATTATGCGTTCATTCTCGTTATCATTCTTGGATATCGAAACTCTTATCGAATTTTCGGGCAGACAGTTCTCGATATTTTCGCTCCACTCAATCACGAGCACGCCGCCCATATCGAGATAATCGAAAAATCCGGTTGAATAAAGATCGTCCCAGGTAGTAATCCTGTACATGTCAAAATGATAAATCGGTATATCCGCCGGATACTCATGCACAAGCGCAAATGTCGGGCTGCTGACTTCGCCGTCAAAGCCCATTCCATGCGCAAGTCCCCTGGTAAACGCAGTCTTGCCTGCGCCGAGATCACCGAACAGGGCGACAACATCCCCTGCTTTGAGGCTTTTGCCGACCTGAGCGCCGAACTCCTCGGTCTGTTTTGAAGAATAAGAATGAAAAACCGTCTTCATCTGAAAAATACCGCTGCCTTGCATTAAATTCAAATAATTATATCACACAAATCAAAGATATAAAAGTATTTTACTTGAATTTGATTAAATTTCGCTTTATAATATCAGTATAATTTCTAAGGAGCTGCCAATGAACATACTTCAGGCAATCAAAAGAGGATTAAAAACTACGGACAAACTGCTGATGTCGCTCTGCCTTCTGACATCGCTGTTCGGCGTTCTTATGGTCTACAGCGCCACATACAGCAGCCTTGAGGACGGAAGCCTTATCAGCCGTACGGCGCTTGTCATGCTGCTCGCAGTGATTGTCGGTGTGGCGATGTGCATAGTCATATCATTTATCGACTATGAAATAGTTCTCCGCTTCTGGATGATAATCGGCGGCGTGTGCCTGCTGATGATGCTTCTGCTTTTCCCGTTCGGCAGCGGAACAGCAGACAGACCGGATGCAAGAACATGGTTCGATTTCAAAGTCATCAACTTCCAGCCGTCCGAGCTTTTCAAGATAGCGTTTATAATAACATTCGCCGTTCATCTCGACTATGTCGGCGAGGATATAAACAAACTCAAGAACGCTCTGCTTCTCTGTGTTCACGGCGGAGTTCCGGCATTGCTTGTCATTCTGACCGGCGACCTTGGCTCTGCGCTCGTATTCGTTTCGATATTCATCGGCATGATGTTTGCATCGGGTCTTGCCGCAAGATATTTTGCGGCTGCAGGAGCTGTCATCCTTGCGGCGGTTCCCGTGCTCTGGTTCGCATTCTTCAGCGACTTCCAGAAAGGTCGTATTCTTGCCGTATACGCTCCGAGCAAGCTCGACACGGCGCTTTATAAGAAATATATCTTCCAGCAGCAGCAAAGCGTCAACGCCATCGGCAGCGGAAGATTTTTCGGACGAGGGTTTCTCAAAGGTGCGTATACCCAGTCACACTCAGTCCCCGTCAATGACAGTGATATGATATTCTCCGTTATCGGCGAAGAACTCGGATTTGTCGGCGCTTTTGCAGCTCTTGCGCTTATAGCGCTGATAATAGTCAAGATAGTATTTGTCGGCAAACAGGCTAACACAAATATGGGTTCGCTCATCTGCTACGGCACTGCGGTTATGATAGGCTCGCAGGCTATCATGAACATCGGAATGTGTTTGAAGCTTCTCCCCTGCATCGGCATCACGCTGCCGTTTTTCAGCTCAGGCGGCTCATCAAACCTCTGCATATATATCGCGATAGGGCTTGTCATGAGCATCTATAGATGCAGTCAGCGCGGTGAGGTAACGAACTTCAGATATAACAGGATAAGCACACCTTTCAACTAAATAAAAGACGCTGTACGAAATACTACAGCGTCATATTATATTTTCAGACAAGGAGATCAAAATGAGTCAAGCAGTTAAACCCGTAAGAGGTTCAACGGAACAGCCCGACCACATAATGCTCAGCATAAAGGGCGACGCCGCAACCTCGATGACCGTCACCTGGAGAACCTGCACAGATATCAAGGAGGGCTATGTTCTCTACCGCGAGGACGGCAGCAGTGAAGTTATGCGCGCCGATGCGGCGACGGAAGTTTTCAAGAGCGACATCGACATAAGCAATATGTTCTGGGCGGACCTCACAGGGCTCAAGCCGGACACTAAATATCTCTACACCTGCGGCAGCGACAACCACAGGAGCGAGGAATTCTATTTTTCAACCGCGCCCGAGAATCTCACGAAATTCAAATTTCTCTGCGTATCGGATCAGCAGAAGGGCGAACCGTTTGACTGCCCGGACTATTCGCATTTCAACGGATTTGTCAAAGAGATGCTCGAAAAGAACCCAGACACACGCTTCATTCTGACCGGCGGCGATAATACCGACTGCGGACAGCACGAGGTTCAGTGGAACGGAGCGTTCAGCGGACTTGTCGGAATATCCGAGCACATCCCGTTTATGATGACTCTCGGCAACCACGACAACCGCGGATTCAAAGACTATAAAAACGCCATAGGCAGATATTACGCCGAACCCGCGGAGTTCTTTGACAATCAGTTCAAAGGCTCATATGCCTATAATGGCCCTGAAAACTGGAAAACGGAGAACTACACTTTTGACTACGGCAATGTACATTTCGCAATAATCGGAATAAACGGTCCCGAAGAAGTCAACGAATGGCTTATAAAAGACCTCGATGCCTGCGATAAGCAGTGGAAAATAGGATCATATCATTTCCCGATATGCTATTCCGGCTCGGACTGTCAGAACTATGATGCATATCCCGTCATGCGCGAGGGAATGGAGAAGCTTGACATACTCTTCTCGGGTCATGAGCACAATTTTTCGAGGAGCTTCCCCGTCAGAAACGAAGAAATTTTCGACAGACCGTCGCAGGGAACTATACACTATATGCTCGGCAACTCGAATCTGAATCCGCCCGGAACCCGCGCCGTTCCAAAGGTCTGGCACAGCGCCTTCTATTCTCAGGAAGAGATGGTTTCGATGGTCGTTGTCGTCGAGGTTGACGGACCGAAGATAACATTAACCGCTCATCTCAACGACGGGCGCATTGCCGATCGCTGTGTGATAAATAAAGAAACCGATTCGATTGATCCGCCCGCGCTCGCACCTATATACAACACAACGCGAATGAAGTTCAAGGGCATGGATCTCGGGCTCTGCCAGTACACGACCCCTTGCGAGTTCAAAGACGGAATATGGTTCGCTCCCCTTTCCGTTCTCGTCGGATTCATTGGCGGCGAAGTCAGAAAGACTCCGGGCAAGGTGTATCTTGACGTTTACGGTCACAGTGCGGAGTTCACTCTTGACAGCGACGTGGCACAGACCGACCGCGGCGAGCTCAAGCTTCCCGCAAAGGTCTACAGAGGCAAAAGAGACCAGCTCTACATACCGCTCGACGGAGTTAGAGCATTCGAGATGCGCTGGGCATATGCGTCGCGCAACAACTTTGTTTCCATAGAGCACGAGAGCGAGGACAAACCTATAACCGTTCAGCCCTAAAAATATACAGCAAAACGCCGGACAGCATACACAGCCGTCCGGCGTTTTTTATGTTGTTTGTTCCTGCCGCTTTATTCCGAAAATGAGTCTGAGTATTCCGGAAAAAAGTTTAGGGCTTCTGACTACTACCACTTTCATCTCATTCTCACCCTCCGTCACCAAAAGCTTCGTGAGGCGGTGCAGATAAGCAAAAGCAGGATGAGCATAAGAATAATGAACAGCGAATACGGGAAGAATTTTGCGGCGATTATCCCGGCCGCAAATGAAATTATTATGATACATACAGACCCGTCTCTGCCGCATCCGCATCTTCTCACGCTCGCCACCGCCCTTACATATAACAGTCTCGCCTTCAGTCCATTATATACAAAGCGCGGCGTTTGCGTTACTTTATTTCTTTTCCCATTCTTTTATATCTTTCGCTTCGTTGTAGAGCGCAATATAGCTGTTGTGGCGCGATTCGCTGATTTCGCCCGATTCAACGGCAGCAACTATTTCGCAGCCCTTGTCATTAATGTGCCTGCATGAAGTAAACCTGCATTTTCCGAGATATTTTTCAAACTCGGGGAAGCAAAACGGAAGTTCGTCAACAGGTATCATCTCGCTGTTCTCTCCGGTCAGGGAAGAAAATCCGGGCGTATCCGCAACATATCCGCCGCAAAGCTTATAGAGTTCAACAGCTCTTGTCGTGTGTCTGCCTCTGCCGAGCTTGTCGCTTATTTCACCTGTTTTCAGCGAAAGTTCGGGGGCGATGAGATTAAGAAGCGACGACTTCCCGACGCCGGTATTGCCCGCAAAAGCACTTATATGGCCGCTGAGCATGGCTTTCACTTCGTCGGCTCCCCTGCCGTCGCGGCTCGACACAGAAAAGAACGATATGCCCGCTTTTTCATATATACCGCGAAGCTCGGAAGTGTCTCCGAGGTCGTCTTTTGTGATTACTATAACCGGCTCTATATTCTTCCAGCAAGCTATCGCGGTCATTTTGTCAATTATCAGCGTGCTCGGATTCGGGTCGCGTACGGACGAAAGAATAAACAGCCTGTCAAGATTCGCAACCGGCGGGCGCATCAGCTCGCTGCGGCGCGGATATATCTTTTCGATAGTGTTGTTTGCCCCGTCCTCGCCGATGAGTATATCAACCTCATCGCCGACGAGCGGCTTCTGTCCGCTTTTGCGGAATATCCCGCGGGCTTTGCACTCAAATACCGCATCGGCGGTCTCCACAAAGTAGAGACCACCGATTCCTTTTAATATTATTCCTTTTTTGACATCTGCCATAACAAAGACCTTAGCCGACAAACTTGCCGACGGTTATAGTTACTGTTGTGCTCAAAGGATATGCTTTGGAGCTGTTCTTCGGGGTCTGAGAAATAACCTTTCCGTTCTTCGAAGAATCAACAACGTTTATATAATTGACTTCAACGGAGGTAAAGCCGTGACTCTTGAGAATGCTTATCGCCGAAGCTTCATTGCTGCCGACAACATTGGGGATTGTCGAACTTTCGGAAACATCATGTCGCTTGACATTTGATATCTCCGCAGGGCTCTTTGTGAAGTCAACATTGCACTCATAATACAGCTCGGAGTCAATATAGACCTTGATGTGGTTGCTGCTGCCGGAGCCGTTTACGGTTATGGTATACTCGCTTCCGTCGAGAATAACGCTTTGATCCATAAAGACATTATTGTTGTTTGCAGCCTTTATGGACTTGGAAGTGCCGCTCGAATATTTGGGAAGCGTTATGGTTATATTTGCCTCGGAAGAAGCCGCAACGCCTGTGCTGACGGTAACTCTTATCTTCGTTCCCTCAGGCACTTTCTCGCCCTCGGCATAGCTCTGCTCGATAATAGTGCCCTTGGGCTTATCGCTGTTCTTCTCATCTATTGTCTCATCAAGAACAAGGTTGAGAGACTCGAGTATAGCCTTTGCGTTCTCGACATTTTCATCTATAAGCTTGGGAACTTCGATAAGCTCCTGCTCGCTCGCATAATAAATCGTTATTGTCGAGCCCTTTGACACCTGTCTGCCGTATTCCGGCGAGGTGCTAAGAACAGTGCCCGCCTTTTCCGTGCTCTGCTGAGGGACGGAATAGACCTCAAATCCCGCGTTCTTGAGCTTTGTTATAGCATCGTTGAGCTGATACTTGAGAACATTCGGAACAGATGCTTTTTCTTCGCTGACAGCGACAGTAACAGTGATAACATTGTTGGACTTATCAACCTTTGTGCCTGCCGCAGGATCCTGCGCATAAACCTGACCGGGCTCATAGAAGCTGTTCTGGACTTCGTTGACTTTGATAACAAAGTTCTTATAATCGTCGTTGCCGAGAATTTCCTCAGCATAGTTTTTATTTATGAGCTTCGGCACAGTAAGCTTTCTGTTGAAAACATCCGTGAATGAATACAGGCAAATAAGAACTATCGCAAGAACGGCGACAAATCCGATAACGATTCCGGAAAGAATCGGGATCATCTTGTTTTTCTCTGTAGTCTTGTTGGTCTCTTCCGGTGCCGGCTGCGGGTTGTCTATAACACGCGTGTCGCTGGAGTTAGCCATGGGTACAGTGACCGGTGCGGTCTTGTCAACGAACTTTGTCGGCTCGTTGTCGACAAAATAGCTGTAATCAAACTTTATCGATGGGTTGCGCTTGAACTCCTCAAGATCAAGAATCATCTCTGCGGCAGACTGATATCTGTCCTTCGGGTTCTTCTGCATAGCGCGCATGGTTATCTGCTCGAGTCCCTCAGGAATGGAGCTGTTTATCTCACGCGGCTTTACCGGGTCTGTCTGGAGCTGCATAATGGCGACCGAGACGGAATTATCCGACTGGAAAGGCAGCTGACCCGTGAGCATCTCGTACATAACGACACCGACGGAATAGATATCCGACTTGTCGTCGGTTATATCTCCGCGAGCCTGCTCGGGGCTGATATAATGAACCGAACCGATCGCGGTATCGGTCATTGTTCTCGTTTCGCTTCTGCTGAATCTCGCGATGCCGAAATCGGTAACCTTGATAGTACCGTTTTCAAGAAGCATTATGTTCTGCGGCTTGATATCGCGGTGAACGATACCTTTGTCGTGAGCGTGCTGAAGTGCGCGGAGGATCTGCGTTGTAAAATGCACGGTCTCCTTCCACGATATAACGCCCTGCTGCTCAATATACTCCTTGAGCGTGATGCCCTCGACATACTCCATAACTATATACTGGAGCTTGTCGCCATAGCTGACATCATAAACCTTGACTATGTTCGGATGAGAGAGCACAGCTATCGCCTTGGACTCATTCTTGAATCTGCGGCGGAACTCCTCGCTTGCAAGGAACTCATCCTTTAGAATTTTGACGGCAACCGTCCTGTCGTCGATATTGTCGTAGGCCTTATAGACAACCGCCATTCCGCCAACGCCAATGACTTCCTGAAGTTCATACCTTCCGTCAAGTCTTTTTCCGACATAATTATCCATTAAATCTCACACTCCTGTTGGGATACAGAAACCTAAAACGCCATTGCAACAACAGTGATATTGTCCCCGCCGCCGTTCTCGTTGGCAAGGTTTATCAGCCTGTCTGCAAACTCGTAATAATGATTGTCTCTGGTGGCATTATATATATCATCGGTCTCAACATAATTAGTCAGACCGTCAGTGCAAATGATAATAACGTCTCCCTCATCAAGAGTATCCTGATAGTAATCCGTCTCTATGTCCGCGCTCACTCCGAGCGCTCTTGTGATTATATTCTTTCGAGGGTGATCCTTAGCCTGTTCCTGAGTCAACTCGCCGTGTTCAACCATATCCTGAACAACGGAATGATCTCTCGTGAGCTGGGTTATACCCTCCTGCGAAATGCGGTAAGCCCTGCTGTCTCCGGCATGAACGAGATAAAGCTCTTTGTCTCTTATCATGGCGGCAACGACCGTCGTGCCCATGCCGTTGAGGCTCTCAACCGAACATGACATTTCATAAATAGAAGAATTGGCATTCTCGACGACCGAAGTCAGCAGATTTTTTATTGATCTGTCGCTCATTCCGTGCTGGTAGCCGGAGGCGATTTTTTCGCTGATCATCTTAACGGCAGTCTGGCTGGCAACGCTTCCGCCTGCCGCGCCGCCCATACCGTCGCAGACAACAGCCCAAACTACGCCGCCGGGAAGCTCTCCCGCAGCGAACGAATCCTGATTGTCTTTTCTGACTTTTCCCTGGTCTGTCTTTGCAACAATTTTCATATCTTCCCCCGGAAATTGAGAAAATTCCGAATAGAGCTTACTGCTCTTTTATTTTACGAAGCCGAAGCTGGCCGCACGAAGCATCTATATCAGAACCGAGCTTCCGCCTTACCGTAACATTTATCGATTTCTTTTCGAGTATGCTTATAAATTGTTCAATGCGCTCCGGCGTTGACGGTTTATAAGGACTCTCGGCAACCTCGTTGACAGGTATGAGATTGACATGGCACAGCATACCTTTCAAGAGCGCCGCAAGCTTCTGAGCGCACTCGTCGCTGTCATTGACTCCGCCGAGCATTGCATATTCAAACGATATTCTTCTCGAAGTTACCTTTGCATATTCACGGCACGCCGGCATCAGCTCGTCGAGCGAATACCGACGGTTGATCGGCATTATCTTTGATCTGAGCTCGTTATACGGCGCGTGAAGCGATATTGAAAGCGTGAGCTGAAGCTTTTTTTCAAGCAGTTTGTATATCCCGGGAACTATTCCGCAGGTGGAAAGCGATATATTTCTCATGCTTATGTTGAGCCCGTCTTCACAGGTCACAAGCTCAAGAAAACGCATAACATTATCAAAATTATCGAGCGGTTCACCCATGCCCATGAGGACAATATGGGAGATTCGGATATTCTCGTCGCGCTGAGCGGTATATATCTGACCGAGGATTTCCGACGGAAGCAGACTTCTGACATAACCACCCAAAGTGGACGCGCAGAACGAGCAGCCCATTTTGCAGCCTATCTGAGTCGAGACACAGATAGTATATCCATACTTATATTTCATCAAAACGCTTTCGGCATATTCATTGCCGCCGAAACCGAAAAGGTATTTAACCGTTCCGTCCTCTGCGGATACCTGCTTGCGCTCGATAGTGCACTTTTTAAGCGGCAATTCTTCTTTCAGCTTCTCGCGCAGAGACAGCGGAAGATTGGTCATCTCATCGTAATCGAGAGCGCATTTCTGATGGATCCACGAATAGATCTGCTTCGCTCTGTATGACGGAAGTCCCATCTCGGAAAGAGCCGCAGAAAGCTCGGTAAAGTTCATTGACTTTACATCAGTTGTATTCAAAAGCTCACTCCGTTCTGGTAAATGCGGCGATAAAGAAGCCGTCCGTTCCATGTATCTGAGGCATCAAAGTCAAGTAATTTTCGTTGCCGTCTACTCTTTTTATGTCAGGAAAAAGCTTAACAGCCTCAAAATTTTTATGTTCGCTGAGAAACTTGTTGCAAATCTCAGAATTCTCTGCCGGATTCAGCGAGCAGGTAGAATAGACTAACCGACTGCCAACCTTGACATATTCAGATGATGAACACAGGATATCATACTGCAAAACGGGTAATTTGTCAATATCTTCAAGGGTTTTATAGCGTATCTCGGGCTTGCGGCGGAGTATTCCGAGTCCCGAACAAGGTGCGTCGCACAAGACTCTGTCCGCTTTCTTCAAAGCCGGATTAACTTTTGCGGCATCGTTTGGTATAACCGCGATGTTATCAAGCCCGAGTCTTTCCGCTCCGTTTTCTATAAGAGCGAGCCTCGATGGATAAACATCCATGGCAAGTATTTTACCTTTACAATTTGTCAGTTCGGCAAGTGTAAAGCTTTTGCCTCCGGGTGCTGCGCACATATCATATACGGTATCTCCCGGCTGCGGGTCGAGCGCCATGCAGCAAAGCTGCGACGAAAGATCCTGCACATGGAAAAGCCCTTTTTTATATGCATCAAGATGCTCAACCGCGCCGCCGTTCACCAATTCAAGTGCGTTCGGGAAGCCGTCGATTTTCTTACCCTCAACACCCTGCCGGGCTAATATCTCTATAAGCTTGTCCGCTGTGCATTTCTGCGTATTCACACGGACAAATATCTTCGCGCGCTCAGACATTGCTTCAAATATCTCGCAGGCGGTCTTGTCGGAATAAGCATCCGCAAAAAGCTTGACCGTCTGCTCCGGAACGGAATATTTGACGCTCATGAATTTGAGCCTGTCCGATTCATCGGGCAGCCGCAATCCGTTTAAAGTCACCTTTCTAAGCACTGCATTTACAAGTCCCGCCGCAAACTGCGCGCGGTTGTTTTTGACGAGCTTCACGCTCTCGTTGACTGCCGCGCTCTCAGGAATCCTGTCCATAAACAGCAGCTGATAAGCGCCGATGCGCAGCGCAATGAGCACCTCCGGCTTGAGCTTTTTCAGCGGCTGACGCAAATAAAGCGAGATGTTATAATCAAGCGTTATAAGCCTTTCGAGCACGCCGTATACGAGCGCCGTCAACAGCGCCGAGTCGCCGTCGGCACCGTCTTTCGACGAGAGCTGTGCATCGAGAGCAAGATTCGAATACGCCCCGCTGCGCTCGACTTTATAAAGTATTTCAAACGGGTTGGGAACCTTGTTATAAAATTCCCAACCTTTAATTACTTTAAAAATATTGCCATGAAGGTCAACGATTTCCTTTGCCATAATTGCCTTTTTTACCTCTCGAGGATTTTTTGTCTTGTTCACTAGAGTTATTTTTCACTTCCTCTATCCTTTTTTGTGTTTCTGGGTACCAAAGTTTTCTTAGGGGCACTACCTGAGTTGCAAAGAATGCCTTCCATAAATTCTGGGATAGAGGTCTTATACTTTGCCGACTGATTTCATTAAATTTATCCTCGAAGTGTTTTACTACCTTTTTAAAATCTGAATAATATATGTGACCAGTTGCTGGGTTTATCTTTTGTTGCCTTTGGCATACTTCTAGTAAATCTTCTCCCATTTTATTCATAAACTCTCCTCTATTAAATTGGAAGTTCTCTTGATCTAGTCTAAATATCTTTACGTAATCTTTTGTTTCCATTATATTATATCTCTGTTTCTAAGTGTTTAACATCATAAGGTAATACCTGAAATAAGTATCCCCTTTTATCATCCTCGTAATAGGATGACCATAATCTCCCTTTTAATCGGTATAAATCCAAGTCATAAGTTTTCTTGGGTATACCTGTGATAAATAATTTGTGATTGCCTCCTGGGTTAACTTCGAATTCCCACTGGGTAAAATTTCCTATGGTACCATAATCTGGCAATTTATTTCCCAGTAGGGTTGGCAAGGCAATATCCTTTACCAGAGTTTCTTTGGGGACCCTTTTCCCATTTACCCAGATCCCCAGTTGTGATTTACCGATATATACATCTTTTACTATTTCTCGAAACATAATTCAATGATTATAAATTTAACACCTTGACCTAATTCTAAGTCATTTACTGCATTAATATCCCTAGTATTATGTTGAAGGTTTCTTAAAGAAATTCTAGATTCTTTCGATATCCTATAAGATCTTCTTACCAAGAGTAAAGCATTTCTCCAACAAACAACCATAGAAGATACTGGCCCAGAGAATAAAACCTTGCTGGTCTTATTTATCTCTACCATTTTTTCTTCGTATAGTTTTTGACTCTGAAGATACCATACTTTTATTTCTCTTATGTTTTCTTTTCTTCTTTCTAGAATCAGCTTTGACATAATCTTCTATTTCTTCAAGTTTACCCAACAATAAGAATCTTACGAACATATCTATAGGCCTGAAAAAGTAATTTCTTATATTCTCAGTGCCTAGATAATAATCGTATACGATAAAGAATTTTTTAATCTTTCCATGTTTGAGAGATCTTTGAACAAGGTAATTCTTTACACATCTCTTGTGAAGTTCTACCATGTCCTTTTCCTGTTTTTCCATCTCCTTATCGGAGAATATTCGATAGTCCATAACCAAAATAAATATGGGACTGGGAATTTGAAAATAGCAAACTAATGTGTTCCCAGTCCCGGGTTAACAAAGGATTAATTATACTGCTTCATCTACCTTCAGTACTTTTTTCTGGAAGGTAATATATTTATTTTGGGCAGACTTGTATTCTTTAGAGTTATGATCTTGGATTCGGAGCATTTCCCTTTCTAATTTACGAAGTTCATTACGGGTTTGTTGTCTCCATTTCTTTCTTGAAAGAGTATCAGTAACATCATCTGGGTAAATGTATTTCACTTCCCGATTGGAGATTACTTGTTCGATGATATTGGGTTTCTGTTGTTTGGCAACTTCCTTGACAACTTCTTCCTTTTTAGTAGAAGCTTTCTTGGTAGTAGTTTTTACCAATTTTGCTTTGGGTTCTTCCTTAGCCTTAGATTCTTTAGTTTCTTTTGGCTTTTGTGTTTTAGAAGCCTTAACTTCCTTCAATGAGTTAGATACTTGGTTGTTAATTAACTCGGTTACCTTGTTCAAATTTACTTTTTTCATAATTGACTAATTTAAAATGTTATTAATTAATTTCTCTATGCAAATATAAGAACAATATTTTAAATAGAAAAATAATTCTACTTTATTTTATCAATAGCTGAGGATCCCTAGTCGAGTAGGAAATCAAAGATTTCATCTGGGTTCTCATCTAGGTTTTCGGGATCATCATAGTAGGAATCTAGGCCTTCAGTAAAGATATCATATTCTGAAATAGATGATGATTTACCATATCTCTGATTATACTGTTCTACGGTTAATATAGTTACCTTACTGGGATCATGTTCATATTTTTCAGCATAAGCAGAAGCTTCCTCTGGTGATAAAGGTTTATCGGAAGTGAATACTTGGTAATATACTCTGGGTTTAGTATAATGAGCATCTAAAGTTACTTGTTGATAACCAGATTTCCTTGCGGTAAATATTATATTATCTGGAGTAACTCTTACTAGGAAAGCATATTGGTATAATCTCCGATTACTAAGAGAATCCTTTAGTTTCTTTATAGAATCTACTTTAGCAAAGAATATAGAATCTCTTCTTTTGCTTTCCTCATACCGTTTTACATTTCGAATAGAATCTTCTCTACTCTCCTTTACATAAGGAGGAGTTACCCTCCGGGTACTATTGGTGTTGGCAATAATAAATCCCAAAAGAGTAACTCCCAGAATGGAAAACGGAAAAATAATATGTTTAGTTTTTGAGTTCATATCCTGTAGCTTCATATTGTCCTTTGATATGAGAATTAAGATATCTCCCTTTAGATTCGGCATTCATTAGTTCTTCGAAAGTTTTTCTGGGAACTAAATCATACCGATAAACTTTGTTGCCCTTAAAAGCAACCCATAAGTGTTTGTTTTTGTTGTCATACCCAATACCTTCTATATTAGAAGATTCTACTGGATTCATTTTAATACCAGTATTCATGGTAACTGATTCAAGATATCCTTCTCTGTCCATAATTTAAAGTTTTAAAAGTGTTAACTCCGGATGTAATACGTTGGTATATTTTTGAATGATTGCCCATGCTCCCAAAACTCCTTGAGAATTATCTGTTATCCATTCTTCCTCCATTTTCCATAGGATATGAGAGCAGACGTATAATTGATACTCTGTAAGAGTTTTTATAAGTTGAGGATATTCTATCATATCTGAATAGAGTTTTATCATATTATCTAATACTCCTCTTATTTCTCCCTCTTCAATCTGAAGAAGTTTTTTAAGAAGGTAATGGTCTGTATCCTCTAAATTTTTAGAGATATGAGTTAGTGCCTCAACTTGGATTTGGGCAATGTTCTTAATAACCGTCTTGGTTTCTGCATCCATTTTTTCTTATTATTTATTTCGTTATACAAATATATAAATTTTATATATAATATGCAAATATTGCTGAGGTAGGTAGTGGATTATCTCTTCAGGATCTCAGCCATCTTTTCCTTGATTGAATCGGGGAATATGGCATCTGATGCCCATCTTAAGAAGAACTTAGAGGGTTTCTTATCCGGAGTCATAAGCAATTGCCTTTGTTCTGTAGAGAATTTAATTCGTTCTGCCTCTAACATATACTTAGGTAACTTAGTGAATTCTGCCTGAGAAAATGAGATAGTATTTTTACCAGTCTGAGCCCTAAAGGGTTTCTTCCTTTCCTTATACAGATAGGGAACGATCTTCTTTGAGGGACCTTGCAGAATACTGAACCCAAATAGAATCATAGGGTCAAATTTATCTGTCTTAGGATCTTTTGCTCTCTTTATACATCTTGCCATCCATGAATAAGAATCGAGATATTGGCCATTGTTGGTGGGTTCTCCCACATCTTTCTTATCGAATTTAAATTCCGGGAAATGATAAAGGAAATCCTCTGTAAGGATGAATACAAATCCAAGATCTCTAAGATACTTAATAATATCCTGTTGGCTTTTGCCTTCATTTACCATCTTTTCTACATCAGCAAGGATATCTTCTCTTGGGGATTCCAATTCTTTAGATTGAGTATTAGAGGGTCTTCCTCTACCTGCAGATTCTTTGATTGGTAAGTTACCAGATAATTTATCCAAGTATTCTTTGAATTGAGAAATATCTTGTTGATTAACAAGGGTTACTTCTATTCTTATTGGACCTTTATGTTGTACCTTTGGACCGGCATACATCTCAGTGCAAGCATCTACTAATCTATCAGATAAAGGATTACCATTTTCTGAAAGTGTAGTGATACGCAGTTTGGGTTTGAATATTTCTTTTTCTTCTTTCATAAGTTTAGAGATAAAAAGGGCCTGGACAAAAATTATTGCCAGGCCCAAAACTACTAATAACTAACAAAACAAATATAAGAATGGAAATTAATCCTCGTCTTTGGCCTTTTTCTTCTTAGAATCTTTGGCCTTTTTATCTTTCTTAGAAGGCTTATCCTTTTTGGATTCCTTCTTAGGTTCTTCCTTCGGCTTAGATTCTTTTGGAGTCTTACCTGCAGCCAATTTTCTCTGAGCCATACGATATTTCTTCTTTTCTTCGGAAGTCATTTCTCTTCCGTCTACCAAAGGATAATCGTATTTAGTTGCTGTTCTACCTGAACTAGCTTTTTCCTTTTTCTCTTTTGCTTTAGCTTCCTTCTTAGCTTTCTTTTCATCTTCAGAAGCCTTTTTCATTTTTACCAGCTTCTTCTGATTAGCAGTGTCTTTCTCAGGATATTGGGCAGCAACTTTATCTCTTTCCTTGTTAAGTTTTGCCATAAGTTCTTTTACTGCCTTACCATGAGTTTTGTCCTTTGACCAATCCTTTGCAGGATCCAGGTTATTTTCTTTCAGGTAGTTTTCCAAAGCCTTTGCAGCTTTTGTGATTTCCGGAGTCTTATCAGCCGGTTTCTTTGCTTTTTTAGCAGGTTTTACTTTCTTTGTCATATCCTTATTAATTTATGAGTTTATATTTACCTATAGAATTGAATCCGAATTAAAGGTAGGGATTTCCTTGATTTCTAGGATTTTTAATTCAATCCCTTTTACCATTGCACAAGTATGAAGATAATCAGATATCTCTCTTTGGGTTAATCCCGAGAAAATACTGGTTTTAGTTTCATTTCCCCATATATATTTCACTTCTAGAACTGGATTGTTAAGAATATCTTTTACTCTTTGTGATAAAGAATAAAGTTTTCTTTTCTGATACATAATATGGGCTTGGTGTTTCCTATATTCACCCATCTTACTTTGCTGCAAGGATATATGGGCTTGGTATTTATAGTATTTGATATCCTTGTATATTTCGGCAATCTGTGAAATTAAGGATGAGAAGGATCTTTTTTCCATTGTGGCCTTTTTATTTGGGATTGATATTCTAAAATCATTTCCTTAGCTTCTGATATTATGTTTTCTGTTAATTCCCTTTCTGAGGGATTTTTGCATACTTCTAGAAATGAAGTATAATCTTCTATCAGATTATTAAGTGCAATGATTTGTATATTCTTTCTTATCTCCTCTTTGGTTACCATAGGTTATGAAAATAAAAAAGCCCATCACCTTTATGGGCAATGGGCTTTGGATAATTGATATAATGTATAATCGTTATGGAGTTTAATCTTCGTTTTCTTCAGAAGTTTCTTCTTCATCTACTTCCTTGTCAGTGTCTTTTTCTTTCTTTGACTTCGGAGTAGTGATAATACCATGTCCTTTCTTTGACTTAATTGCCAATTCTCCGGGAACAAAAGCAACCGATGTGTTTACTGGAGCACCATCTACTACCAATACTGAAGTTACCAATACTCCCTGAGCACCTTTCTTTGTTTTGATTGCATAACCGAAGTTCTGAACTTCTGAGTTATCAGAAATCTTGATAACATCAATTTGTTTACCGTTCGGTCTTTGACCTACAGGACGGTTTTTAATAGCTTCCATACGAGCTTTGCGTTTAGCTTCTTTTTCGGGATCTTTTTCCTTAGCACCCTTTTTCTTGGTGTCTTCTTTTTTCTTTGCCATAATCTTAATAAGTTTTTAAAAGTTGTGTTATAAATAAGTTGTGACTTCTACATAACCTAATAGTAGTTAATTTTTAGGGTAGGAGATGATCCCTACCCTTTATGCTAGGTAAATGGGTTATTTTTTACCCTTTTTATCTTTACCCTTAGCTTCTTTTTTAGCGGGCAATTTGATACCTAATTCCTTGGCAATTGCTTTACGGAGTTTCTCAATGTCTTCTTCATCGAAGTCGTCTGGATCAGTATCAAGGTCTTTGTCATCGCAAACATCTTCCAATTCTTCGAAGTCCATTTCAGCAAGAGCTTCTCCAGTCAGTTCTTCCTCTTCTTCCTCCTCGTCTTCGTCATCTTCCTCATCCTCTTCAGAATCATCTTCATCTTCGTCATCTTCCTCATCCTCTTCAGAATCATCTTCATCTTCGTCATCTTCCGATTCTTCTTCGTCCTCATCGTCATCAGATTCTTCCTCCTCTTCGTCTTCTGAACCGAAGATTTCAGATGCCTGATCTGCAGTCAGCATAATGGGAGCCGGGATAATCTTTACCGAACCATCTTCGTAAGTAATGATGATGTTACCGTTGATTTCTACTCTAGATACTTCTTTAAGTTCAACTTTCTTAGTTTCTTTTTTCTTAGCCATAATTGTTTAATTTTAATGGTTTGTTAATGAATATAGTTAATCACTCAGTTATAAGCTTTTTATACTTCTTTAGGAATGGTCCCAAAGATTCATGTGCATTATTAAATTGTTTTATGTTTTCTAGAACGGTATTAAACTGTTCCTGTGAAGTTATTTCAACTACTTCAGAGTTTATAACTTGGTCCACTTGATTATAGGTCATAATCTTAAAGGATTTGCCCTCAAATGGATTATATGGTCCATGTTGTTCTAATTTAGTGTTCATCGCTATATGATATTTTAGTTAAACCTGGAAAACCCAATTTACCCATCATTTCTGTGTATGATTGATATTTCCCTTTTTTCGAAATTTCATAGTTATCAGAAAATCTTATTGGGTAGACCCAAATTTCTGAATCTAGTTTCCTATTGGTCATGAAGTAAGCATACTTATTCCTTATTTTATAATCAGATAGAGGTTTCCATAGTTCCCATTGTAATTCTCTTATGAGATATTTATCTGGGATAATAACCTGATTCTGAAATTTCAGCGAAGCTTCTCCAAAGTCATCTAAGAAATCGTAGGCCTTTTTGAATAAGATACGATTAAACTTAATATGATATACCTTGGTAAGGAACAGGGCTATTTGCCAAATCCTAGGAGGATGATTCAAGCAATCAAGGTTAAATTGGTTCTTTTCCCCTTGACTCAGCTTGTTGTATCTCCTGTAGGATAGCAGAATGGACCTGTAATCTCTTTTGCTTTCGATATTCAGGTGAGAATTCATCCCTATACCCGTATAATGCAATTTGGTATGCCCTGTTGAATGCCCTTCTTCCATGTTTCTTATAAATTTTATTCATTCTTACTACAAAATGCCTTCTCCTATGTTTATCCATTCTTGCTTCAGCAGGAAAGATAAATCTTCGTATTTTAGTTGGCTTACCCTTAAAGAATATCGATTGATGACCTTTCTTGGGTAAATCAGTTATGCCTTGTTTTATAAGATTCTTACCCTTGATAGTATGAATGTATAAATTGGCATCTACTCCTAATAAAAGAGTTATGGTTCTTCTAGCATGGTATCTTGAAAAGAATCCTAAACCACATATATGTTTTTTATATAACAACTTCTCGGTTCGGTATTTACTTTCTGTTGCATATTGATATTTGGTCCATCCCCAATATTCATCAGGCCTCCAAGTCCATACATATATTAAGTCTGGGTATATTTTCCGATTATCCCTTGCTAGTTTTACCATTTAATTTCCTTTTTGCAGCCCTGTACCAGAGTTGAATGGATTTCTCATTAGCATCAGGGAATTTCTTTTTCATTCTCCTTACTACTCTCTCTTGGTCAAATCCCTTTTCGGTTAATTCATAACAGTAGGATTTCTTAGTACCCTTGATTAGATTAAAAGAATCTCTTTCTCTTGGAGGTTTCTTTTCTTTGGGTTTCTTTATACCTGGTACTCTTTTTAATTTTCGAATACCATCTTCTCCCTCTTCTCCTAAGAATCCTAATCTTAATCTTGAATTACGGATTGGGTCAGTTTTATCATAACCGATTGCTTCCAATTGTTTATCTGCCCATTCATCGTACTGGTCAATTAAGGATTTATCGGGTTTGTTGGTTGAGTTACTGATATACTTGATTAAATCAAATACTCCTGCAGCACAAGCATCAGGAAAAGGCATACCAAGGATTACCGCCTTTCTTTTGAGATCCTTGTACTTCATGTTTCTACCTGCAGCTCCTAGGAAATTTTGTTTTTCCTTTGATGGAGCTGGTTTATCTTTTTTCTTTTTTGCCATAGTTTTAGAATCTTTGATTGTAATAGGTTTGAGTTAATTCTTCATGAGTTACATACTCATAGGGAACTAATCCCATGTTATCAATCTTATCGAAGAGATCATTAGGTAAATCATAAGTGATTAACCATAAGTAATTCTCTTGAGTAATGTGGTTTGATACCATATCCTTAATTTTTGGGAAATTAGGTAATAGGTTCAATTTATCATCCTCCCAGCTATCACTGAATTGGTTGAGGATATTATTTGCTTTGTTAAAGCGGATGTCTAAGTTGGTATTCTTCATATTGTCTATATTAAAATTTTGTCTAATTAATTTTCTGATGCAAATATAATACTTATATATTATATAGAAAAATATTCTACTTATTATTTTAATATTAGCTGAGGATCAATAGAAAGAGTCTTCTTTCACTCTAGCAGCTCCTGGTTGAGGTTTCTTCTTTGGTTTTCGTTTTATATGAGTGTTATAGGCCATATCCAATTGCTTCACATTGAAATCCATGTTATTTACCTGATTGTAATTCAAAGCCTTTTCGATACATAATCTATATTCTGGCCAAAACTTCTGACCTAGTTTTACAGTAGTAGTCTTGGCATTGAATTTAGATACCATGAATCCAAATGTATCTGCATCATCCTTATCCTCGAATATGTACATATAGAATTTACTGAATTCCCTCATTACCTCATCTGTGGGTCTTACGGGAAGTAATAAATATCCATCAGTATATAAATCTTCAGATATTAAACATACCCACCATTTCTTTATACTAGGCTTTACCTTATACTTAAACCTTTCTCTTAGTTTAGTATGAACCCATTCTGGTACTTTTTTCAATAAGTAGTTGATATAAATCTTTTCTTTCTTATTGGCTCTTCTTTTGAAAGCAGAGGGTTGCTGTACTTGCCTGGGTAATATCCTAAAGTTATTCCATCTATCGAATTCTAATATCAAACCTAGAGAATGTTTATCCCATTCATTATCTGAACCTTGTAGTCTTCTTATATTTCTTTCTAGATTACGAGTATTTACCTTAGGAACTAATTGGGAGGCATCTCCAGTATTTAGTAGAGCCTCTTTCCTTTTCATCCTTTTTTCTATGCAAGCCTCGATATAATCCTGGAAGTTTCTTTCACATGGGCAATCTGGTCTAAATATTGACTCATGTATTTCGAAGAAATCCGAAAATAATCGGAAGAACTTTTCAGACCTTTCTTTTATTTCTAGGTACTTATAATGAGATAATTTTAATATCTCTCCAGCTTCCCAAGAGGATTTACTCTCTGATAACTGAAGAAAAAGGGACTGCTGCTCAGTTGGAGTCAAACAGTCCCATGCTTTCTTTTGGTATTCATTCATATTAACGCCTCCTTTTATTAATGTTCTCTTCTATCTTTTCAGAAGTAATAGAATTTGGGTCATAGTCAAAGTTATTACAATGTAATTTATCTGGGTCTGAATCCTGATATACACTGTAAAGAACACTATCAAAATCAAGAGTTACTTCCATTTTACCATGTTCTGGATAAATTAGTACTTTTACTGTTCTATTTGAGTAATTTACATCTAATACTGTAGCATCTATACCTTCATAGGGATAACCCTTTAAAACGATATAATCTCCAGGTTTTACATTCATAAGATCATCAACAGAGTATTTCTTATTTGCTTTTGCTAATCTTATGAACCTTCTTACATCTTTTCTAGAACAAGTTGCAACTAATGAAAAATCATCGAAGTCTTCAGCATTATCTATGCGTACCTTCTTTTTTCTTTCGTGCATTGTTTCAGTAGATTTAAGAAAGGTTCTTATACCTGAGATATTTCGTTTTAGCTTATTTAAAAATGGCCTTGAGAATGCGTTTTCAGTGGGCATTCTCATAAAGCCATAATTGAAAAGTATAGGAACAGATTCAAATACCATCTTACCCTTTACTGTTCTCTTAAGTATATCTAGAGTTGGGATAATAACCTTGATATTTTCGTATCCCTTTTCTTTTAACTCTTTTTCGATAAGGTGATAATACTTTCTTTCTAGGTAGAAGATTACATAGGAGTATGGGATACGTTTTTTCATATTATGAGTTTTTTACGATTAACTTAGCTTGTTTGTGAATCATCTTGTATGGTACTTTTAATACCTCACTAGCCATGAATACCATAAGAGTATTACCGGGAACTTGAATATACATGGACTTAGTAATGTACTGAGCTATAATACTACCGAGTTTATAATCTACTACAAAGAAGAATTCATTGGCAGGCATTGAATTATATCTCATACATAAGATGGGTACTTTCTTTGCCCTTTTAGCATCTTTACTTGCTTGTTCCCAGAATTTTAATATATCACAGGATTTATTACCAAGTAATACATGCTCAAATTTGATATCCTTGTAGTTTTTACATTCTACCGAGATTTTACATCTATGGGCATGTCTTTCATCCTGACACATAATATCCGAAGACAAATCCCTACTCTGATGATTTGCACCAGAGTAGGGTGTTCTGCCGAATTTGAAAGAAGTCCATTCCGTAAACCATTTTGAGACTTTGAGTTCAAATCGATTACCTTTCTTTTTACTATTTGCCATAATTTCATTGTATTGTTTATGGATCATAGTGGTTTATAATAACTAAGGCCCTTGATTTTCTCTACTTGCAGGATCTTAGTATTTGATAAAGGTAATGAGTCATGATGAGTTATTAAAAATAAGGATTTACTGTTGAATATATGCTTTATAAGGTTTATTACCAATTCTATGTTATCTGAACTTAGAGATTCAAATACTTCATCTAAGAAAGCTAGGTTAATACCCTTACTTGCAGTTAAAGCTTCATGCATTGCAAATGCCATACATAGATTACATACTTGTTTCTCTCCTCCTGACAGTTCATCATAATCAATAATGTGATTATCCCTTTCTATAAGAGTAACAAAATCCTTTCTAGTTGAATTAAGATCAATGTTAAACTCAATTCTAAAACCTAATACTTCTGAATAACTAGCTAGAGTACGATTTAATAAATGTAGGGATGAATCAAATAGATATGCCTTGATTCCATTGTTACCAAGAGGGTCATTTATCAACCAATTATAATTCTCTAACTCTAGTTCTCGGTTATGGTAATCTTCATCTACCTTTCTTAAATCTTTACGAATCTTTTTTAGCCTTTCTTTGTATTTGGTAGACATTACCTTTAGTTTCTGATTCTTAAGGTCTTTTATTTCCTGGTCTATATCTGCCAAATCTGAAGCAATATCGGAACATTCTTTAACTAGAGTCTTATACTTACTGCAGTTAAATTCTAGTTCATCTAATCTCTCTACGGATTCTTCATATAAGCTTTGAAGTTCTTCCCTTTCTTTAAATGCTTTACTGATGGGAGTAAGCATTTTCAAGGCTTTCTTATATTGTTTATTCTTTATTAATTCTATGGACTCATCCACCAGTTCATTTAAGGGAGTACTTAGAGTTTCCTTGTTTATCTTAATTCGATTCTTTATCTCTTGTACTGCTTTAGTCTGATTTCTTACCTTTTGTTCTATTGCTACATCTACCTCATCTGAAATATGTTTTTGTTTTGCAATAAGTAACGCAGTTAGGTCTTTCCGTTCTTCCTTTAGTTTCCTAGATTTTTCTCTGAGATCTTTCTTAAAGGATTTCTCCCTTGACCTCAAATCGAAGTAAGCTTCTTTATTGGCATCTAATTCTTTCTTTAGTGAAAGAGATTCGGATTCTAATTGATTAATCTCGTTTAAGATAACTGCCTTATCTTGATTAGCTATACCCTTTGCTAAATTTAGGTATTCTAAATCGAATACTTCCTCAAAAAGCTTTTTCTTATCCGAATTAGATTCTTGGATTAATCTCTTAATACCCTGACCGAACATAATTGAGTTCATGAATAACAGGTAAGATAATCCTAGTTCTTTATTGATGGCATTCTGTAGTTCATTCTTACCTTTGATATTTATAATCTCGGCATTTTTAATGATTATGAGTCTATCATTTCCCTTAGCACCATCCTCTAGGTAATCTTTGAATTTTTGACATCTGATTACCTTATAGGAATCTTGGTTTTTCTGAAAAAATACTTCTACCATGGTACCTTTATAATCTTTGGGTTGGTATTCTTTCCAGGTATTTACTTCAGATACTCCCTTTATGTTTTTCCCATATAATGCCCATACTAAGGCATTCAGTAAAGTTGATTTCCCAAAACCATTAGGAGCTTTGATAAGAACCGTACAATCTTGGTTTAATTGTAAACTGAAGGAATCTATAGAACAGAATCCCTGTATATTTAACCTTGTAAATGTCAACATGATTCAGCTTTGTTTAAAGTATCAATTAAAAGTTGTTTCTTAGCATCATCTTTTATACCTTTTTCCCTTAGATACCTTTTTGCTAGAGTTTTCTTAGAAACTTGCTTAGTAATCTTATGGTTTGTATTTACTTGAATACTAGTTTTCTTGGGTAAAATGGTATAATAATTGCCATCATCCTTAATTTCATCTTCGGATTCAACATCAATGAATTTTGGAAATCCATTTAGTTCTACAAATTCCATAGATAAATCCGAATAAAGTTTCCAATATCCCAGTTTACAATCTTTATCGGTTCTTCTCTGTTGATAAGGAGCACCAATCATATAAACCTTCTTTGATAATCTTTGTGGTTTATGTATATGTCCACATAACACCAAATCAAACTTATTTAAAGTGTTTACATTAAGATTTTCTACAGAACCTATTTCTCTCCCATCGGTATCTCTTGCTCCCGGATAATCAGTATGAAGCATAAGGATATTTTTCTTTTTAGGATTAAGTTTTATACTTTTTATATACTCTGATAAACCAATATTATTATCTATATAGGGTATCCCATAAACTACATGTTTATGATAGTTTAACCTAAAATGTTCATAATCTAATGAATAAAAAAGGTTAGGAAAAGCTTTAACAATAGCTTTATCATAGGATATAAATTCCCTATCACCTATTCTATGAATAACCGGGCTACCATGATTACCTGAGATAGTCAGTATTATAAAGTCTTTTTTAGATAATCTACTAAATACTTCCATAACCCTAGATAATAAATCTGGGGATATCTTATCAGAACTATGAAATAAATCCCCACAATGTAATAAAGGAACTCTCTCCTTTATACAAAGTTTTGATAACTTTATTAATACTTGGAAAGCTGTTTCAGTTCTACTAGTAAATTTACCATATTCTCCAATATGTAAATCTGAGATAACATAGGATATTACTTGCTTCCTTACTACCTTTCTATTCTTCTTAATACAGTCTCTTATATTATCCAAAGTAGTTCCCCATTTGAGATTCTCTACGGAATTATTCTTAGGATTATCATCCAAGTGCATTACTATAGGATAATTATTAGGATTAGGTATATAAGCTTCAGCTACTAACCTATGAGCATAAAGTTGAGTTTTTATTTTTCTAAATCTTAAACAAAATCCATATTTTATATACCCATTAGTAGATACTGTAGGCTTACGAATTTTCCAAGTATTAGGAGTAAGCCTACCCTTATTATCATACCTACTATATAACAAACCTTCCCGGGTAATATGATACCCGGGAAAGCCATTGATATTATCTTCCATTACTTGTTTCTTCATATTAATCCAATCTTGACATTATCATGTGTATTCTGTCGTAGAAATCTAATTGAGGTACTACTAATATATCTATTACACTTAAAGTACTCCACTGAGTTAACAGGTTACCCATTATATCTGACATCTGAGCCTGATAATATCTATTTATGATTCTCTTCTTATTGTCTTCCATTGGCCATTCTTTCATATTGTACATACTCAAGGGAAGGTATATTAATAAATCACATTGTTGAACTGTAAGATCTTTGCATATATCTAAGAAAGCATCTACTTCACATTCGGGAATATTAGTAGATTGTTTATATATGAAATAAGCTGCTAAATCTACATAACTACGGTCTGTTACAAAAGTTTCTTTATCCTTGAAAAGCTTATTTCTCAGATTCAACAATTGATAATCCTTGTTTATGAGTTCTCCACATTCTTGGTGTAAAAACTCAGCATGGTGCATCTCTTTTGTATCTGGCATTAAATCTGACATACTACCAGATACAAAGGGTATACCATATTTGGTTTCTATGAACTTTGCCAAAGTGGTTTTTCCTATTCCACTTGGCCCTACAAACATAATTCTTTTCATGATAACAAATCTTTAAATGGTTTCATAAATTCATTTGTCATAAAGGATGCTAAAGAGTATTCGATACAGACTTCTTTGAATTTCTTGTATTTTATTTCCTTATTAGCAAACTTTTTCATAGGTAACTTGGATAATGGTACTTCTTTTTGAAATAATCTTAAATCTATAAGCTTCTTATTCCTTTCTGCAATCTCTACATGAGAAGTTTGATGATGATGCTCTAGAAATTTATCCAAAGTACCATATTCGTCCAATATTTTCCTAGCTTTTACAGGACCAATACCTGGTATACCTTTAATATCATCCGAAGTATCTCCCACCATTGAAAGGTAATCTACTGTTTCTTCAGGGGAGTATCCGAATAGTTCCTTACAATTACCCTGATGAATCATCTCATCTTTTCTTGGATTGTTTATTTTTACGTCTTTACCGATAAGTTGATTAAAGTCCTTATCGGATGATATTATGATTACCTTCTCAGTGGGTTTTTTATTTAAAACTAGGTATGCTAAGAAATCATCTCCTTCATATTTAGTAGAATTATGCTTATCAAAAACATATTTAATTCTTAGGAGCTTAAGCATACCCATAATAATACGTTTTTGAGATTGAAGAGATTCATAATCTACTGAAATATTTTTCCTATGTCCCTTATAATCTGGTAACAAAGCATCTCTATAAGGAGAGTGTCCATTATCAAAAGTTATAATAACCTCATCTGGGTCCCACCTATGTAAGAACCCATGTAATGATCTAAAAAATCCGAATATTGCTCCACTTGGTTTTCCATCAGTAGACTTAAGCTTTTCGAATTTGTGGAAACTTTGATGAAGTATATTCTCTCCATCTATTAGTAATATTGTTTTCTTACTCATCGTCTTCCTCCTCTTCGTCTTCTGATTCATTATAGGATTCGTATTCTACTCCATCTATGGGATAACAGTTTTCTGTAAGAGCTTCTAGTTTCTTACGAGTAGTACCAATGGTATTTATATCTGCTTTCCTTAAAAGCTTTCTTCTTAAGTCATCGTCTTCTTCCAAAAGCTTTTGGAATTTCTCTTCCCCTCTTGCAAGAGTTTTATCCTTGAGTTTATATACTCCACCTGAGGATTTAACGATTATATCGTTTTCTACCAATACATCTTCTAATCCAAAGCATCTATCAAATCCAACCTCATGGAACTTAGGATTGAAGTATACTGGGCATTTGCTGATTGTAGGTCTTGGAGGAGCAACTTTATTTTTAATAAGTCGAACCGTGACGAGTTTCCCAGCTTTGCGTTCTTTACCCTTTTGCTTAACAGTGATAGATCTTCCTGAATAGAAAGCAGCTCTGATTGAAGCGTAGAACTTAAGTGCTGCGCCTCCTGTTGTTGTTGTATTATCTTTTCCGAATCCAACATTCAATGCAGTTCTTAATTGATTAATGTAAATCTGTGTAACTCCCAATCGATAGAATAATTCGCTTCTGATACGGAAGTATTTATAAAGAGCTTTTGCTCTTCCTCCCATCTCTGCCTTAGCATCTGTCATTTTAGAATCTATGTTATCTGCACAATCCATAGCAGCAACTGAATCTATTACCAGAAGTATTGGTTCATTGTGTGTTAACTGAGATCTGAAATATAATGCTAAGTCTGCTACTGCATCAGCAACATTTTCGATACGAGTATCATTTACTACTGTAACTCTTTCTGGATCAACTCCATTAGTTTGAGCCCATGAATTCATCCAAGATTGTTCAGCATCTACCCATATTACATGACCTCCCAATTGCTGGCATGAATAAGCAAAGTTGTAAGCTATAAGTGATTTACCAGAGGATTCTTCTCCTGCTACTTCTAGGATTTTACCAAATGGGATTCCTCCACCAAAGGTATAATTCAATGCAAAGAAAGTACTTGGTAACCATAGACCTGTTTCTTTTGTTTCAGAAGCAAGTACTATTGATGACCCATATTTCTTTAGTAATTCGTTTTTAGAGGGAACTTTTAAACCCACTTTTCCTTTTGCCATACTGTAATGTATTAACATAAATAAAGGAGATAACCAATTTCTTGAATTACCTCCTCTACCAACCATTTATAAAACCAATTTATCAAATATCTGACTTATACTTTCTCTTTTTCTTCTTAGGTTCATCATCATCCATGTAGTGATCTTTATGAATACCTTTCTTTTTCTTCTTTGGTTTTTCATCCTCTTCATCAGAATCTCTTCCTTCTTTTAAGAATGATGCCAAAGTTTCCTCCAGTTCATCATAATCTTTAATCTGAGATCTTACTATGGATTCCAAATCTACGTTACCTGAATACTTCTTGTCAAGCTTAGTAGGTTTACATGCACGAGCAGAATATGTGGTATCATTCTTACCTGAACCAGAACGGATAATTTTTATATCGTATCCAGTTCTTGGGTCTGTCATATCTCCAGCTTCGTCTTCATCCAAGTAAAGGTCGATAATATCCTGGTATACTGATCTTGGGATTAATACTCCCTTATCCTTTCCTTCATAATCTACCTTAGTACCTTTCTCATCTGAATATACTATTCCACCCACTACGTATTTTCTTCTTGGTACCAGCATCTTTGCAAGTTCCTGGTCATCTGGGTCTTTTGAGTTTTTCAGTTCCTGATACTTTTCCATAAATGGGCATGGTTCATCAAAAGTAGCCGGGGAAATAACTCCTCCCAAATCTTTATTCAGATAGAACTGAATCAATTCAATACCCAATTCTTGATCATCACCTGGGGATTTGATTCTCATTCTTAAGGTTCCCTCTTTAGGGAATACCAATCCACTACCATTACCCTTGGATTCTAATTGTTTTTTCCGGGCTAACATCTTATCTTTAGTAGTCATGCCACTAGAAGATAATTTCTTTTTCTTTTTGTCCTTATCTTTAATCATATCAATCTAAGTTATTGGGTTCTGAGTATGAAATCTCATTTAAAGCTAATACGGTGAACAGACCCTTTTCATAAAAGGGTTGTAATTCCTGAGGTAAACAGTTTTTATCGAATTGATGTTCTTTACCAGCATACAATCCATATTCGATTATACGACCGATTTCCACGTGGTCCTTGTAAGTTTGATATTCTTCTGTGATTACACCAGATTTAATAACAACACCCTTACGAGGAACTCCTTCCTTTACCATATCCGGAATAATAATACCAGAAGCAGTGGTATTAATCTCTTTGGGAGAATATACCAAGATTTTATTTTCTACGGGTAAACCTGGAATACTATTACCAAGCTTCTTAGCTACTAGAGTTGATATAAGTTGTAAATTATACATATTTATAAAATTTAGTTAGTAATCTTTTATAGTTCCTACTGTAACTTACGGATATTGGCATTAAGAGTTCTTAAGATGCCTTCTCTACTCTCATAAGCTTTACAGATAGCTATAAATTTATTAGCTTTAGCTGCAGCCTTTAGATACCTTTTGCAAATAGATTTATATTTGGGGTTTATATTAGCTTTATGAGATACGTAGTCATTATTGAACCTCTCATTGGAATCTTTTATAAATACCCATGCAGCAGAATATGCTTCCTCTTTTTCTCTTGCTAAAGCATCTCTTTGTTTTATATACTTATCTCTTAATGAAGCAAGTATATAATAACTAGAGGGAGAATCCTTTAGCTGAGAATTTAATAAGTTCTCATTGATGGATAATTCCTTTTGAATATCTATTTCTAAGGTTCTACCCTCAAATACTACCTTAAGTTTATTTATCTCGGTTTTCATCTTTCAACTTAAAAACGTTTTTCATATCTTCTGCAGAATACTGACCATTTTCGATATCTCTCTTAACTTGTAGGAAAGCAATCTTAGCCCTAGAATCTAATTTGGGATAACTAGTAAGGGATTGATATTTGTCTAACAGATTATACAGAGAGTATAATCGTAAATCGCAAAGGTAATCTATACCAGCAACTTCAAGTAATTTCATGAAGATTACATAAAATCTAAGAGTAGTATCATCAAAGCATTCTACTGTTTCTTCATCCATCTTAGAAAGTGAATGAGTTCTGAGTGATTCTATGTTTGAATTGAGAAATTTTATATGTTTTCGGATAGAGTTGATTAACCTTCGGTCTTCATGGTGAAGTCTTTTGTGTAATCTATCCAAAATTTCATCCATTTCTTGGAATGATTGTTCTAATACTCCAGATAACATGTAAGTTACATTGATTACCTTGTCAGCCTCTTTCTTTAATGTGTCATTTTCCATAATCTAAAATTTTAATTAGTTATGTTGTCATAGTATCCTCTCTTCTCGTTTCTGTAGTGGTAGATACTGAATCTGAATGCTTTATATTGGTTTTACAACCTGGGCATGATATTATCCTAAAAACATCCAGAGTAGTTTTATCATAAACCTTTATAATTTCACTTACATCATATTCAAATTCACAATCACATACTGGGCATTTAGCTCTCCATACCGTGGGTCCGTTTAAAATCTTCTTCATATTGTTTCATTTGTTTGTTAAAACGTTTCTTATACTCTGAAATAGGTATATGTTTATATTTCTTATGCTCTTCCATGTATTCTTCTACTGAAAAATCGGGTTCAAGCATTTTCCTATAATCATAACCTGGGATAAAGGGTAATTCTTCTGCCATCGATCTACCTATGACAAAGTCCATGTCCATAGTGACATCGTCTATCTGAAAACCAAAATAGGGTTTAGTTAAAGGATTTCGATAAATTTGCCACATCTCATAAATACTCCAGGTATTTATATTTTCTGGTTTAGTGATTTGGTAATTAGCATCATGAACCAAGCATACTGATTTTGTAGGAGGTAATTTACCTTGTCTCATTAGGTAATATATTAAAATACTACCAAATAAGCACATATCAGAAGCTGCAGATTGACAAGGGAAATTCAAGGCTAATCGTAAAGCATAAGCTTCTTCTCCTCTATCTGAAGAATAAATTTGGGGTAATCTTCGTTTTCTACCAAATAAAGAAACTAAGTAGCCATTCTTTCTAAGGAATTTCTCTTGTTTCTTTAAGAAGGTTTTTAGCTTAGGATGTTGACCAAAGAATATATCCATTTCCTTTTGTGCTTCTTCTGGTGTAACTATGATACCAGATTTTGGGTCAGATAATTTTACTGCTAGTAATTTAGCACCAATTCCATAAATAAGTCCAAATGCAATCTGTTTAGCTTGCTTTCTCCTTACCTTCCATATCTTATGATCTGGGTGATTTTCATCCTCATATATTTTTAAAGCTTCTTCATAAGGAACATGATATTTGGTAGCAGCAATTGCCAAGTGAGGGTCCTGACCAGAGTTAAAAGCATTCAGATAAGTTTCATCTCCAGATAAGTGAGCCATGATTCTTAACTCTGCTTGACTAAAGTCACTAGCAATATATAGAGTTCCTTTTGGAGCAACTAATTGCTTCTTTATATTTGGGTCTACTGAAGTCTTAGGTATTTGTTGAGCATTTGGTTCTGCTGAAGATAACCTTCCTGAAGTAGTTCCATGAATAAGGAATCTTCCATGTAATCTATCATCATCTTGGGTTTTCTCATGCCAACCTTCAATATAGGTTTTATACATTTTCTCTAAACCTCTCAACTCTAATAAACTATCCAAGAATACTGCCTTTGGTGAATCAGGTTTTTTGACAGTTAATCTTAAGTTAGTAAGAGTTTCTTCATCAGTACTTGGTTTACCAGAATCATTCTTTTTGATTACCTCAAAATTAAATCCTTCCTCTGAATACATTAATTGAGGTAAATCTACTGAACTACCTAAACTTACAGGTCTAATTAACTCTAATTCCTTTTTCGTAGTAAAAACTCCTGCTCGTATATTAGCAATCTTTTGTTCCCTAGATTGTATCTTTCTCTTATCTACTCTAGGGTCTAAATTTTCTATCTCTTCCTCTAATTTAGCAATGTATTTTTCAATCTTGGATTGATTATATAGTTTAGTAAACTTCTTTACTTTAGGCAAATTATATATTGCTTCCTTAGCTGCTTCTATCTTTGGTAAGTAGGAATCTAACAATTCTTGGTTGAATGCCCTATCTACATATAAACCATTCTTTTCTACAGAAGTTAATACCCTAGAAGCAGTCATGATTAAATTACGATAAGTATTATATAATCCCAAGTCAATTAGCTTCTTTTCGAAGAAAAGCATTAATCTAAGAGTATAATCAGTATCTTGACATCCATAGTGGCAAAGAGGTTCCATTTCTTTTTTATCCCATGGAATCTTATCGAATTTATCTTGCTTTTCATAATCTCCGTATTCTGGTAAATACCTTCTTACCATAGACTTCAAGTCATTGGGTTTTTCTTCATTCAAGAGATATTTAGCAAGCATACCATCCAAACATACTCCTCGATAATAGATATTATACTTCTGAAATATCTGGTCATCGAATTTGTAGTTCCAAGCAACTTTAACTACATTTGGATTTTCAATTACTTCTTCACCAAATTTACGAAGCATCTTTTTCCAGTTCCATCCCTTAGAAGTATACTTTTTAGTTTCAAAATGATCTAGTGGTATAGAACATCCAAAACCTGGTTGAAAAGTAACTGATAGTATAGTGGGTTTAAAAGATTTGTTATATATTGGCTCTGCATTTGTTTCGAAGTCTACAGAAGCATAACCTGTTTGCTTACAGCATTGGATAAGTTTCTTTAGCTCTTGTTTATTGGTTATAATCTTATATTTCGTTTCCATACTAGAAGTTTTTTAAATAAAATAAGGAAGTATATCTTCCCAGACCTACTTCCTTAAACCTGATATGAGTTACTTTAAATCATTTTGCGAAAATGACATCAAAACAAAATAGAAATAAAGCATGTATTATATGATAGTATCCTCAAATACTCTTAGAGAACTGGCTAACTTATCCCAGTCTTTTTGATAAGTATGTAATGAGTCTATGGTGTGATACAAATAACCTGGTTTTACTCCAACCTCTTTAGCTACATATTCCATTAGTCTCCATGCAAGGTATACATCATTACCAAAGTGAGTAACAAAATCCGAACTTCTTTGGTGATAGCAAATGTGTAATACCTTTTCTCCTTTACCATTCTGACGGATAAGGAAGTCATAATACATAGAGCAGGGTATACGTCTACTACCATCATACCAATCGGTATCTAATCCGTCCATATCACCATTGAATATTGGTAATACTGCTTTACGAGTGTCATTATCGTCCTTCAGTAATCTTATCAATGGTTTAATAACATGGATGATTCTCTCATTATAGGTATAATCAAATCTACCATTTACCAAGAACTGTTCCCATAAATCTTTTCTTAATTCCCAAGCTTTACCTGGATTAATTATATCAGAGGTATCAATCCTTTCTTGGAACTCAGCATCTGCCCATTCCCTAGACCTTGAATAGAAGAATAACCACGTTGGATCTTGCAAAGAAGTTAAGCAATATTGTTGGCAAATGATCTCTTTAGTTACAAAATCTTCATTACCTTCAATATTCTTATTCTGGTAAGTCTTTGGTTTTACAGTTTGACCATAACTGTTGAGTTCTCTGCCCATTTCAGACATTAACTCATAACTACTGCTATAAATTCTCATTTCTTCTGTTTTAAAAGTTTCTTCTTATATGCTTTACGTTGAGAGTAAGAGATTACATTCTCGGGATATTCGATATCTTCATATTCAAGAAGTAATTCCTTTGCTTTCATAGATTTATATGTTTCCTTATATAAATCTGGTCGAAGCACTTTAAAACTTCTAAAGAATACCTTAAAACTAGAGAAATCTTTCTCTTTACCGTTTTGAAATTTATCAAATACCTCATTCAACCTCTTTATCCAAGAATTTTCCTTATCAGTTCCCTTTAATACCTTCTTCAAAGGTTTATGAGTATGATACATCAGAAGTGTTTCTACATTCCCATACATTTGAGTGGCAAATAAATTGATTTGTACTGATTGTTCTGGTCCGTACACATATTCCGCCATTCGTTGTATTAGTAAGAAGTCGAAGATTAACCTTTTTGTTATCTCGGATGCCCTGATTACCATTGTAATAACAGGTATGTCTTCCCCAAATCGTTTGGAGAATGTAGCAGCAATTAAACATTGTTTACCGTTATCGTGATGATTATTAAACATATAAGTAACGTTGTAATTCTGATTATACTTGGTTTTTAGTACTCTCAGCTTACTACGCAATAAATCAAGCTTATTGAAATCAATGTAATTGTTCAGTAAGCTTGTCCACTTAGTCTCTTTATAATTGAAACATCTACCATAATCAAAGTCTGGGTCTACCCAAGCTTTACGTATTTTTATAAATACGTTATATACCACAGCTACTCCACTGTTTGCGGTAGCACCTTTTGCAAATAAAGATGGTTCTAATCTTAGAAATCCTTCATTTAACTTTTCCCATGCTTCTTGTGAAGTAGCAAATTCTAATGAATGGATTTGCTCTTCTGTATTAAGCTCTAAGCCATTTAATTGTTTATTCCAACCTGACACAAATACCTCCTTTCATTAATATTGTGTAGTGATTCTCCATTCATTCAACCGTTCTTTCTTGAAATACAGCTCGTATATACCCAATGGAGTAAATCCCATTATTGATAGAAATCCCATATAATAATAGAATGCCTCTACCAGCCTATCCTGGAATTCTAGTTCTTTAGTTATTACTGGTGACTGTTTCCATGTACGATTCTTAAGAGTATTTCTAGCAAGATTCAAAACATACACTATCTGAAACAAAATATTTTTCTCATCAGTATGCAAATTTGGACTCATTTCCTTGAATCCCTTTATATACTCGGAAGTTTTATCCTCAATTGTTTCGGATATTAGCTTGAAATTTTTGAATATACTACTAACGGCATCCATCTCTAAAATCATATAAATGCCGAATGCCATTACATCTTCTAAGTTTTCTACTGCCTTTTGCCCTTTAGTCAGTAGTTCTTTGTTTGCCCAACTATAGATATCCTCTGGCAATATATTAGCATATATCAGAGCTGATAAGAAGAATCCTATTGCATCGGCTTGTTCTTCATTAGCATTCTGTAGATTGTTGATTATCTGAATCTCTTCTATGTCGGTATATAAATTGGTATTCCATCCCTTGTTTTCTAGAATATCATTTATATTAGAAGTAGATTCATAACCCTCCATTAACTCCTCTACTACTTGAGATATAAGGGTTTTCATAAGAGATTGATTTTTAGTACTGTTAATATCCATGGGATATTCTGGTAACCTTTCTAAGGGTTTATAACAGTCTAATTGACGATAGCCAATCTCATACATATTCTCAAGTTCAAGCCCCTGTTTGATTTCAGGGGCTTTTTCTTTCAGATTAGAAATATCCATAGTAACTATTCTTTTTCTGGTACTGTATGATAAGAGAATAAATGTAATACTTGAACCAATACGCTTCCAGCTTCGATTCCAATAATCTCAGAAGTTGGGTTGAATACACTTACCACTACTTCATCTCCTGGAACTTGACCAAGTACTTCTATACCGTATACTAACCCACTGTTGATGGAATTAGTTTCTTCATTTGCAGCTTTCAGTACGGATTTAACTGGAGTGAATTCTTCAATATGAATACCAGTTGGTATTAATAACCTTGTGTTCTGACCAAGAACGATGGTTTTAATGTGTCCTTCACTGTTTCTATCTAAGTCGAAAGATACTTTACCAAATCCCTGAGGATTAAAGATTCTATTCAACCAGTTCCATTTCTGTTTGATTACTCCGTTATTGTATTCCATGAGAATATCAATCGTAAGGTCTTCAGGAAGATACAAATAGAATCCCTGATCTGCTTTCTTGGGATATTTTACCTTTCTTGATACTGTATACTTTATATGAGAATTCTCTATCAGTTGTAGTCTTCTTTCGTGATCTTCTACTTTAACTTCTAGAGTTTTAAGCCGTTCCTCATGATTATTCAATTTAGATTCTGCAGTATCTAATCTAGTATCAAGATTATGTATCTCGGTAGTATGTCCGTTCACTACACTGTTTAAAGTTGAGTATCGATTCTCTAATACCGATATTCTATTCGCTAGTTCATCTAAAGTTGCCATATATTATGATTATTAATTGGTTGATCCGAATCCGTTATTACCTCTTGTTCCCCAATACTGAGCATCTTCATCAAATTCTTCCTTGATTACTTCTTCTGGTTCTGTAAGATAAATGGGTACATGAATAAACTGTACTAACTTGGTTCCAGCTTCTATTATTTGAAACTCATGAGAAGTATTATATATACCGATATGAATCTCTCCAGTATAGGGAGAATCTACTATCTCGGCAGTATAGATAAGCCCTTTCTTAGTTGATATACCAGATTTGTTTGCTGCCATCAGCATAGAAGACCTTGGTTCTAATAAACCTTTGATACCCGATGGGATAAGTATTCTGGTAAATGGAGAAATGTAAATTACTTGTACCTGGTTATTTGAATTATATTCAAGTGTTACTTTACCAGGTTCAGGTATTTCACAATGGAATATTAACTGTGGATTAGCTTTTACTAAATCCTGTAGAGTTAAATCTTCAGGGATATAGAAATCTAAACCTGCATCTCCTTCGTTTCCTCTTGATGGAGATTTTACGTCTCTTACTTTGATAAATCTGAATTTGTTCATATTATATTACATTGTTTTAAAAGTTGGCCATAAGTTAATGTTGAGGGATCTCCCTTGTGAATACCAAGAGAGTTCATCATCCTCCTTACATCTCTGCTTCCATTGCCGCATACATTAGCAAGTATATCCTCTTGTTTCACATAGTAATTTGGGTTGTTAAGGTATACCTTGAACATAGCCCATATCATTTCTATTTTTTGCATTCCTTATAAAGTTCTCTAATACGTTTTCTTGGTACTTCGAATTTCTCAACGGTTTTGGTAATAACTTCTTTTCTTTCTTTCCCTTTCCGAATCAAGCCTCGGATGTATTTCTTGATTCCAACCGTGTCTTCTAATACATCCAAATCCTTGTATTGATTCTTCTGTTCTAGCTCTTTCCTTGTGATATTCATATTCTGTGACATCTTGAATGCACATAATTCTGAGTCTCCGCATAGTTTACATTCTTTAGTTGATAAATCATAACCAATACCAAAACAAGGATCTGAATTAGAACCCAGTTCTGCAATATTAATAGGTTCTAAGGGATCCTGATTCTTGATATCAGGTAAAGTTTGTTTCTTCTTTGCCATAATTCCCAATTTAAAATTCTTTATGATAATATCTTATGATTTGAACATCCATCATCTCATCTTGATACAGAGTAATATATGAATGTCCTATACCATTTATAAATAGTTCCCTGATAGACAGAAGAATGGGTGGTACTTCTATTTCAGAAGTATATATCTGAACTTTGATTACTAACCCAGATTGAAAATGAATCATAAAATAATATCGAACTTCATCAGGCTTATCCCTGGATTTTTTGATAGGAGTTATATATTCTATTCCTATGCCATTGAATATATGTTCTGGAGGTATTACAGAACAATTGAATAATGATTTGATTTTTTGTAGAATCTTCATTGTTTATGATTATTAATGGTTAATGCCTCTTAACGTAACATGTAATATACCTTTCCTCCTACGGAGAAAAAGTATATACTCATAGTCAGAAATTAAGATCCTTGAAAAGGCTTATGTCTAGGGTACTTATCCCAGAGCTTACTTAACCGGATAACTTTAAGTCCTTGATCTTGATAATACTTTCTTCTATGATTCCCATGCCTACTTAAATAATTCCCAGGATAATGTAAATCATCTAGGTAAACTTTGGATTTGGATTCATCCTTTCTTACCAATCGTCCTAAGAACTGAATTGATTTTTCTTGAGAATCCATACTGGCAGTATTCAACAGATATCTGAGCTTAGGAAAGTTTTTACCTCGAGCAATAATTGTAGTTGATACCAGGATATCTATTTTACCCTCCCTAAAATCCTTCATTATCTGTTGTCTTAATTTAGTATGAGTATTAACATGAACACAGGCAATATTATATTTATTATCTAGCTTCTTTTTAAAGAATTTGCATAGATTTTCACAGTGTGCAATATGCTTACATACTACGAGAGCAGGATATCTACCTTGATTAAGGTTCCATTTCAACCTATCTAATGCCATGGTCCAGGCAATCTTATTATGGGTAATGGAATCATCATATATTTCATTATAGGACATACAATCTGATTCCCAATTACCAAACCAAGGTTTACCTTCTACTGTTTTTACAATTGTCTTTGTTGAATACCCTTTCTTAATCGAGTCCTTAAGTTTAAACTCTGCTATTACATCGCCAAAGAAACAACGTAAATTCATATTCTTAACTTTATCCTTGGCAAGCTTACTCATATAAATGGTACCAGATAATCCGATTCTAACTCGGGTATTAAATAACCTAGTGATCACATTCTGATATTGCTTACTACCTCCTTGGTCAGCTTCATCGATTAATACCATATCAATCTTAGCAAGTTCATTCTGATAATATTTCATATTCCGAGAAATAGATTGAACCATACCGATGGTAAAATTACTCCAGTTTAAAACTTTACCTTGAACAAAGGTAATATCTTCTCCCGGTAGATATTGCTTAAATTCATCTCTAGCTTGATTTAACCAATCGGAGTCATTAGTTATAAGCAAAGTCTTTAACTGCTTCTTATATGATAAATATAAGGCAGACATAATCAGAGTTTTACCTGCATTTACTGTATAATCTAATACCCCAATCTGAAAAGGTGTTTCACCTAGTTTATTAGATAAGATTGCCTTAACAGCTTTCTCTTGTTCGGGTCTTAATTTATACTTACCTATCTGAGTTACAACTTTACTGACTTTAGGTAAAGGTTGTCTCATATCTACTATGATAGGCTTAATTCCAAGTTCAATACATCTTTTATATACTGAAGGAAGTAAGCCTATCTTAAATTGACCAGTCTTGGTTATATATTTTATTTTGCCATCCCAGTTTTGCATACCCCGTTGCCTAGTACGGAGGTAAAAGGCATTGGGGTGTCTGATAGCAAATTCGTTATATAACTTAGTTGCATATTTTAGAGGTATATCTAATTCTGCAACGTTACAATTACGAATTATGATTTTCATATGATTACTGTTACTGATTTACATTTCTTGGGTTCGTCACCAGAATCCTCGTATTCTTTCAGAGCTTTCTTTAAAAGAGAAATGTGATATTCTTCATCAGCAATGAATTTCTGGATAAGATAGGTAACTGGAATATAATCACTTCTCTTTATATACTCTTCTTTTTTATTCAAAGAATCGAATACTTTATAATATTCTTCTAGAGTTTCTTTTTCTGCTTGTAATGATAATCTTAAAGCAGATTCTGCCGAAGTACCAAGATCTATTAGGGGATGTACAGTTAACTGATTATTTCCTGGTATATCGGTGTCCATTACATCAGAAGCTTTTAATAAGAAGTCTCCCAGCTTATCATAATGTACCATCTCTACTAATCCGATACCAAGCATCAATTCTCCTATTTCTTCAAACCTAGCCTGATGCTGAGTATACATAAGAATTGAAGTTAATTCTGAATACCTAGTATTCTTGTATAAATCATACAAGGGTAATATTATTTCCTTAGGCCATTTCTGAACCATAGAAATATCGGGGTATTCTACTTTGCTATCGGAATAATCCAAAGCATTTACTGTGGCTTCTGCCATCTCTTCTAAACGATTTTTAAAAGCTTTCATGATTGATTAATTTTTGACCAGAGGCTTCCCTCTACTTTAGGAGCCTCCGATGAGGATTGATTTTTATGTTTAAATAAGTATTTATTATACCTTTCGATAGCCTTGTCATTATACATCTGACTAGGTTCAGGTAAACCATTACACCAAGCAAGAGATTCGAATTGAGCATCGATAAATTGGGTGGGATCCCATCCTTTCTCAGATAAGAATTTATCTAGCCTTACAAAGTGTATATACTTATCTGGTTGATTAACAAATGATTCGTATATACCAGTAACATCTGCTACCCTTTTTATGAAGTAATCATGGATAGCTTTAGCATTACCAGAATCATCTTCCATTTCCAATGTAGCAGAATATAAATCTGATATCTTTTCTGACATAACCGATAACCTGTTTAAAAGATTATTGTAATTACCATCCATTTTCTTGATACCAAGTTCGATGTATTTGATAAAACCTTCCCGGGTATCTAATTGGAAATCTTCACAGAATTGATTACATAGCTCTGCTATCTTTTTACATACCGCCCAATTTCTTGGTTCTGTTTCTCTTATTTTTCTAACTCCTCTATGCTTTAGTTTTATACGAGTTGCATATATAATATCAGCAACTAAAGCAGCATCTCCCTTAGATGCTAGTAAAATGTTAGAAACTTTCTTAGTTGTCTTATTGTTTGTAACAACTACAACTCTAGTATTTATTGCTTCCTTACGAGCAATAACAAAGAAAGCATCAATCGGAAAATTATATACCTCTAACTGAGATAGGATTTTTTCGAATTGATGCTTAGTTATATGAATAGAGGGGTCTCTCATACTATTCTCTTTCTAAGTTTACCGCACTTCTTACACTTTAATAGGATTTTCCAACCATCAATATATTCAACTCTATATATTATCTCCCAATCATGGAGGCATAAGTATTTAGCTTTTATAGCTTCTAATAATTGTTTCATACTTTCTTATTTTAAGTTATATATATTATAATAGGAAATCCTCAATCCAAGGAGTTTCTGAGTTTCAATAAATCTTGATAAGATTGGTACCTAGTATTATATATTAACTTAAGTACTTCTTTACGGCCTAGGTCATTACAGTCTTTATTTCCTGGCAATTGTATAACTTTGACCTTTTTATAAGCGACCAATTTGAAAGCCAAGTTGATTGAATATTTGATTGCATCTGGGTCCAGAAGTAATATGAATCTATTGACTGGGGATTTTATTAGCCCATTCAATTGATATCTTGATACCGCCTTACCCATGGTGGCAATAGCCCTGTCTCCCATAGTAAGTGCATTGATTGCTCCCTCACAGATAAATATCGAGCTATACATGTCGAGGGCATCTTGATTGAAGATAATAAATTCTTTTCCGAGCCCTGTAATATCTTTATTTGGATTATTGTATCTTGGACCTTGTCCAATAACATTTCTCGCATTGTAATACCTGAGCGTGCCCTTATAATAATAGGGTATGATGAGGTACCCAAAAAAAGGTCCTTCTGTAGCAACATATCCGATACCGTGTTTTGATAATTCTTCGATAGTGAACCCACGGCTCGACATGTAACTTCTAATGCTTCTTGCAACTTGTGATGTTCCTTGATTAAGGAGTTTAAATCCATCTGGAAGATAGACGGTCTTAGCATCGGATAATTCAATCTTCTCTTCTGAGAAAGCTTTATCTGTAAAGTTTCCATTATCTAGAAATTTTAAAAGTTCGGCATAAGTATCAAATCCTTCAACATCCATTACTAGTTGAGCAGGATTCATATGATAATTGCATCTAAAACAATTAGTACGGTACATAGAAAGATTAATTCCCATCTTATGTTCCCTATGACAGAATGGGCATACGGGTAACTTTAACCATCCCCTTCTATATTCATAGGCACCCAAGCTCTTAATAAAATAATTGTAGAGCTTGGTTTTAAATTCATTAGTGATCTTACTCATGGTTAAAATGGTAATGGGTCATCATATTGGGCATATCTTTTCTTTAGCCTACGTAATTTATCTAGGTCTTCGCATTTCAGTACCATTTGCTCAAATAAAGTAACTACCTGTGACCTAAGTGAAAGTAATTCTTTGTGTTCTTCATAGGATTCCTTTGAAAGGAAAAGTTCCCATCCTCCCCATTTAGCAGATCTTCCATCTTCAGAGAAGAACTCCCTTAAATCTGGGTTAACTCCAGTTAACCTGATATACTTGGGACCAACTGAATATACTTCTGCATATTGTGGAGTACATCTTGAATCTGAAGGTACTAAGTAAACCTCCTGTCCTTTTTGAATTCCTTCTAATCTCTTAATCATAATCTTAATGTTTTAGGTTTATATATCTCCTTGTTTCTTATTATACTTTTCTTCGTTAGCATCAGGATTTCCCTTTTGCCCTTTCATTATTTTATCTAGAGTATCAGAATAAAGTTCATCGTACTGTTTACGTTGTTCTTTAGTAAACTCTACACATCTCTGTCTTTCAACATCACATTTAAATAATGCTCTACCACTAGGTAAACCATCTCTTTGTACTACTAATTCACAACGAAGTATATCATCTTTTTCTTCTTGTTCAGTAGAATTAAGACCAACTATTGTATGGGCATTACGAACAATTGCAATAGAACCGGAAATATCATTCTCATCATATCTAGTAGTTCTATGTTTCTTACCCTCTCTGGTAATATGATGAGCAGTCCATACAATATCTAAATCCATTTCTTCTGCTAGATTCTGAATATCTATATATACATTCGATATACGGTCAAAGTCCTCTTTATCCCTAGCAATTGAAGCAAGCTTTCCTGCATAATCCACCATCAGTACTTTAATATTGATGCCCTGGTTTCTTAGCTTAATTATAAGTTCTCTTATATAATTACAATCTGTAATCATTGCAGGAACTCTTTCAACTACTAGTTCAACTCCAAACCTTGCAAGTTTACGAAGATGTTTAGCTTCGAGTTTATCATATTCACCTGAATATAATTCCTTCTTAGTTTTATTGATAGAGGATTGAATAAATCGGTCCATGATTTGTTCTTTACCATTTTCTGTATCTACATATAAAACCGATTTCTTCATTCTTAAATAACCTCTTGCCAAATTTACCATGAAGAAAGTTTTCTTAGCTTTGGGTTTATCGAGAATAACATTTACTGAATGTTCTGGGTAACCTCCAGCATTGGTAATATCATTAAGTTGTCTAAATGGACAAGGTATTACAGATGGTTCTGCTTGACGTTTGAATTGTCTCTCTGTAATATCCCTTATCATAAAGATAGGTTCATCATCTTTCTTGGGTTTCGAGTTTTGAAGTATCTTTTCTATTTTCCTTGAATAGGTTTCGTATTGTTCGAAGTTATCCAAATCAAAAGAATCATTCAAGTTCTTCATCTCTACATAGGTAGAGAATTGATATATCTTTTCTCGAATGTATTCGGAATCATTCAAGGGATTTGAATATAGGTCATCGATTATTTTATGGATATTGGGTATATCATCCTTAGTAACCAGGTCAACGTAATTTTTAGATTCAAGTAATTCTTTTATAACCTCTTTAAGGATATTCTTAGAAGGCATCTTGTTTTTCTTTTTGAAGAACTTAAATATGCCCTCGGCAATTAAAGAATGCTCAATCAGAACTAGGTAACTTGGTTTAATCTTTTTGATTATTAAGCCTCCCTCTTTATCCTTTAAGAGATACCTTAGGATTTCTAATTGAAAGCTGGTGTCAAATTCAAACTTGGTATTATCTTTTTTCATATTGCAATATAATTAAGTATAATCATATAGATTTCTATAGTCTCGGTTAGAGTTGTACATATAGACTCTCATCCTAGTACTCACTAATCCTCAGCTTCTAGGTGAACTTTATTAATATATTATTTTATATTTGATTTATTATACTTATATTTGCATATCATTTTAAACATAGACTTATGAAGATAAAGGAAAATGGCAACAATGGGTCAGAGATACATAGGTTGAAGCCTATGCAAGAAAATTATGATAAGGAAACTTTTGATAGGATGTATAAAATCTGTAAACCAGTTATCAGACGTCTTACTAAGCAAATTGATAATAGGAGGTTTAATGTTACACCAGATATCATAAGTTCTTATTTCTGGGATAAGATGTTATTTGTCTTTAATAAATATTACGGTACTTGTGAAGAAGAACATTTAAAAGCAAGGATACTAGCTTCTCTCAGTACCTTTAAGAATCATTTATTAAGAACTGCTTATGGAGAGGGAGCAGAATATCATCAGAATCTTTACCAATTAGAAGATTTATTTGATAATGATAAAGAACTAGAAGATGATACAGAAGAAGAGAAAGCTAAAGGAGAAATGCTTGATATGTTATATAAATATATGAAGAAGAACCTATCTCCCGATGCTTATTTGATCTTCGAGATATTGCTTAGTCCTCCTCCCTATATTAAAGAGAGAATCAAGGATGGTTCTCGTATCACTAACATTTTATTAGTAGAGTTTTTTGATATGCCTAGAACTAAATCTTCGGTAAGATATATCTCAGAACTTAAAGAAGATATAAGATATTGGGAAGAGAAAGCTAAAGAAGACTTACATTACTAACATAAAAAAAAAGGGAACCCAGTGCATGAGGTTCCCTTTCCAGTGTAACTTATTTCCCAATAAAAATTCCACTTGTGTGTTGGACGAAAGCGATTAGCTGTTCTTTAAATATAAAAGCCCTAATAATTTTAAAAGTTTATATAGAATTATAGTTTAATGATATAAGCTAGTACGAAATAAGGAGGTCTATTCTCATGAGGGCTACCTCCACCAGTTACTTGGGTATCAGCAGAATAACCTGAGTCAGGCCTAGTATGATTAGGGAATGGTCGATTATTAGCATTGTCTCCCCATTTTTCTTCTTTAAATGTAATCTTATGACTATGAGGAGGTATTTGGTCTAGAGTAAGAGTTACTAAGGCTTCTCCTCCCATGTTACCAATGGTATTATAATCCTGATTACTTGGATCATACCCTACTACAAATCTACCCAATAGATTAGGTCTACCAGACATACCATCACAGAATGCCCAACCATCTGGAGGAGTAGTACCTGAAAACATAGCGATTAATCCAGTGGGAACTGAAGAAGCCGAGTTTTTAATCATTTCTATAAGCTCATTCTTCAGATTAGTAAGATATTCTTGTAGATTAGTTATACCATTAGTCTGGTCATCTTTACCTCCGAATCCTTCCAGTACATGTTCTACTCTTTGAATAGAATGGGTCATGATCCCATTGTAGGCTGAGTTAAAGGGTAGTGGTTGAGGGAAACAACCTCCATAAGGGATGATTGCATAGTTTTCTGACTCCTTCGTATTAGCATCAGTACCAGAACCATATACTCCAATCAGTACCATGGTATTCTTACTATTTCTGTAGGGTTCACAAGCACCCTCTACCTGAGAATTAAGATAGGTATAATTCAGTTTCTCATGTGAGGCAGGATTATTTTTTACTATATCCCAAGTGATCTTATCTTCTGCTAAGGGATAGTAAGGATTCTGTGATTGTTTATACAGAGTATATAAACTTTCATAGGATGAAGACCAATATGCTACGAAAGTAATAGGGTTTTCAATTGGTTCTGATACTTCTTGATGAACAGCGAATAGGAAGATATCCGAATTAGCCCCTTGAGCACCTTGGATATTGTCTACTATAATCTCTTCATCATCAGAGATAAATATATACCCATCTCTAGAGATACAACCAAAGTTTATCTGAGGTGATTCCCCATCTTCGGAATTCTTTACCATGTATCTAGCAGTAATTCTATCTGCTACATCATTCTTGAATACCTTACCATTTTCTGCTTTAGCTTGAACTGATAGCTTATTACCAGATACCTTAACTGAGCCGAATCCACAGAATGGGCCAAGAGCAACAGGGGCAGCAATTGCTTCTGCTGCCTCCTTAGATTTAATCAAACCCTCATATTTAAAGTACGTTTTCATTGTTACTATTGTTTTTAGATTGTTTATAATTCCTAGATTGTTCTGACATATCCTTGAAAGCTTCAGATAAGTTATTGAACTTCAAGGTTACTATAGACCAAAGTATCTGGAAGATACTGTATCTCTTTTCTACTCCGTGTAATGTACATATATGACCATAAATAGAATCCACTTCGAATCCATAACATACTACCAATACGGTTATAGATACTACTAGGGGATCTAACCCATAGGGTTCTCCAATAGCCTTACCAAGAACTGCTCCCATTAATAAGTAACATATATAATCTATTATCTTATTAAAAGTTCTTCTTCCAGCTCTGGATTTTCTAATGGGTATGCCCTTTAACTTACTAGCATTCATTCCAAACCAGAAGTCGGCAATTATCAATATGAATGCTAATAGGATCATCCATCGAAGGTCATATAACAATTGAAGACACTCTGTAGCAAAAGCTACCGTAAATCCTTTAGATACTATAGATGTAGTGGATGTTTCAGTATACATGTCGTAATATTGATTTATTCCTGAGGTTTCGGGGTTATTCTCCATGCTGTATTTTCGGGTATATCTATTTCGAAAGTTTTACTGCTAATATCATCAGAGTTCCAAACCAATTCATTTGGTTGTACATCAAAAGCTAAAGTAACTTCAAATGTACACCTTACATCGGTTTTGTTAACAGCTTCAAATATATAAGTACCAGGATTAGAAGTTCTAAATTCATAAGGTACTGGATGTGAATCGGCTTGACCCACTAATCTTACATCAGTTATAAAATCCTTATGATTAGAAGAACATACCACAGTGGTATATACTTCTCCTTCTCCTTGCCCACTTAGAGTAGCTCTTTCAGGACTACAACTTATCTTAACTTCAAGATTATAGTCTTTGATTACTAATGTAGCCTTCTTGTCTTTATTATCCTTACCAACAAAGGTATAGGTACCCGCTTTATCTAAAGTAATAACTTCTTCGAATTTATACTCTGCTCCGGTTTCCATAAGTAATACTGAATCATATTCCTCTATTTCGAAAGGCATTACTCGGATAGTAACCGACTTACCTTCAGCAAGTTGATATGATACATTTACCTTCTGGTTATTTGGAGTATTAGCCCAATCCTTTGGAGATATCCAATTAGGATCTGAAGGATTTACGGCTTCGATATAAATATAGGGATCTTCTGGTTTGGTATAACTATATACTGACCAAGTAGTATAAACTGAAGGATCTCCCTTACATACAGCTTTATAACTTCCCGGTTTATTGCATGAATAAGTAGCACTAGCTTTACCATTACCAGATTTATTCAAGGTAATATCGGTTAACTTAGTATTATCACAATAAATACTAACTCCATAATCTATAAGATTATCGGGATCATCAGGGGGAGTTACTGATAAGTAAAGTTCTTGATTTACAGATCCACTTCCCATCTCTAAAGATAAAGTTTGATATTCTTTAGATAAATGATAAGTGAATTTAGAGATACTGGTATATACGGTAAATATTCCTATACCATCAAAGTTCTCTAAATTATCCTTAGTACAAGCAAACTTATAAACTCCAGTACCAAATGTTTGGAAAGTATCCCCAGATTTATACCTAGTATCATCTTTACCAATCAAGTAACATTCCAAACCTTCCTCATCATAATCATCTTCTATAGTTAGTAGGGTTTTAGCTAAACTAGTTACATTACTTAATAGCTTGAATTCTTCTGGAGTACATTTAACCTTGTATTTATTAGGTTCTCTAGTAACAACCAGTGAAACTCTTTTTACTGGGTATTCTACAATCTGGAATTCATAAGTACCTGGCTCTTTAAATTTATAAGTTGAACCAGAAGGCTTAACTTCAGTTTCCCCAACCAATTGTATATTAACTGGAGTCTGTTTACCTTCTTGATAAAGAGTAGCTGTAACTGTAGCCGATACCTCCTTATTAGTTGGTGTAATATGCAGTGTAGTTGGATTAACCGATATATTATAGGATTTGACTACTTCCTTTAATTTTACATGAACTTGGGTAACTTTAGTCGGGTCTCCCACACTTCTAAAATAATAAGTCTGATTACCTATAGTGGCATTAAAAATAGTGCCATTTTCATATTTCTTGTAACCCCAAGTATTACCATCTCCAGATACCTGATACCTTAAGTCGGCATTTTGATAATTACTAGAGACTGTAACCTTAATAGGTACAGAGGTTATATACCCAGGCTGAATAGTGTTTATATTTGGGTCTACAAAATCGGCTGTTATCAGATAATTATCATTTATATTAAAACCATAATCAATAGTAGCTCCTACATGATAAGGCTTAAATCTATCGATTATATTTTCTATAGCTTTTCTGAACTCTATAAATTCTCCCGAGTTATTTGAATAGCCATGTCCAGTTATATGGAAGGTTACATTGATACATTGACTACAACCGTAAATGTTATCAAAGTTAGATTTATCATAATACTGATCTTGGTCAAAGTAAGGATGTGTTTTTAACCAACCATCATAACCTGATTTAGCGGGGTCATCAATGGTACAGTTTAACCCATACATTCGGAATAGTATTTCAAAGAACTGAGAAGTACCTCGTATCTTTATCAGAGATATAGAATACTTGAGTAAATCTCTTATCTGTTTAGTAGTTAAAGCTAAAGCCCCTTTCTTAGGTAAAATCCATTTAGACTTAAGGCTATTTAATTCAGCTTCATTTAACAGACCATTATAATAAGTTTTAAAAGCCCCTTCATCAATATTATTCCACCTTGCAAAAGGTAATTGCCCAAAGCTTTCCCAAAGGTAATTCAAATAAATCTCTGGGCAGGTATCAAAGTCAGTTATTCCTAGTAAACTCTCAATATCTGCGGATATATTATCTTGAAAATAACTTCCACAAATTTCTAGGAACCTTTCTAAGATACCCTTTCCATCTACCTTATAAGTGTCTTGGTCTTTATATTCAAAAGGTAGGAAATCTATAAGTTTCTTAAGGTCTATCATATTAAACAGTTTCGTGAACAGTTAAAGTTAATTGAGAAGATTTCTGGAATACAGGTAAGTTATATCCAGGATCTTCATAATCCATATTAGGTTCTGAGATAGTAATAGAATAACGATATCCCTGTTGATAGCCATTTGCTTGTATGTCCAAAGAGAAAGTGATACCATTATTTTTATCAGTGATGTTTATAGTACTACCTACAGAGCCAGTAGTTTGGAATCCTCCACTTGAAGCTTTTACAGTGTATGAATTGCTTCCAGTAAAGTTTATAAAATAGGTCATGGACCCATTAGCTTTCTCTAATTTAAACTGACCAAGAAGTAATTCCTTGTTACCATATATGGTAACAGGCCAAGGTTTAATATAGAACTTCTTGATATGTAAGTAATCTACCGTAGATAGGTTATCAATCAAAGCATAAATATCTGAGATTCTTACTTTGCCCCCAATCTCGGAGTTCTCAATAGAATAAGCATTGTATAAGGCATTCAGAACTTGAGCTTGGATTTCGTTGGTCTTATAAGATTTCTTACCGGTTACTTCTATCTCTAAGGTTATATCTACTAATCCTGCAGATTTAACTTGAAGCCAAGTAGTTAAAGGGGCTCTCTGTGATAGTTGGGTATAAACCTTGTTTATCATAGCAGAATCAGCTACTCCACCATTATCAGCACTGATATATACTGTAAGCTTTCTTCCACATTCATAATCTACGGCAGCTTTATTTACTCCATCTATTAGCATAGCTAAATCTACGAAGTCCTGTTTGCTTACAGCTACTCCAAGAGTTTTAACACTCAAGGGTATATGTTCTTTTAACATACCAAAGTTCTCATAACTAGAACCTCCTCCTGCAGCATATTGATTACTAGTGGTAGCCTCAGATATAGAAGCTTTTACTATAGCAGGAGTTTGTACAATAGAACCTGCTGGTACATTGCCTTGAATACCAGTAGTGATATAGAAACTTGCCGATGTTATCTTTTGACCTGCAGAAGGTATAGAACCAAAGGTACCATCTCCAAATACTATTACGGCAACTTGGCTAGCATTGACAGTTACCATAAAATGTTTATCTGAAGGCTTAGAATAAGCAAAGGTATCTACTAAAGTCCAAGTAGTTCCATCAATAGATAATTGCATTGTACCATGCTCATAATATTTACCATCAGGTAATTTACCTATTGTGATTTCGGGTCTACCTTCGGAAGGTATTACTAATCCTGACAACCCAGACTGATTATATTTCTCATGTTGAATCAGAGGTATTTTACAAGTAGTAACATTAGCATACCAAGTTACATCTCTAGCAGAAAGCCAGGAGTTACCGTTAACATCTGTAAAGAGGGTTTCTTTTGGGATAGTTAACCTAGAAGCAATATTACTACCTGTAAGATCACGAGTTAGGATTACATCTACTGAAGCAGCTACTGCTCCTCTTGGGTGATAGTCCACCAATAAGCCATGCTTTACTACACTATCATAACGCCGAGCCGTGGATAAGAAAGATTCCCTACCCACGTTATCAATGTAATAATGAAGTACTTCAGCAATAGCTGCAAACAGAGATAGGATAATTATCAGAATATTACCTTCGGAATAATCCGTGATAAGAGTCTGACCATTCTTATCCTTGATAGTAGTAAGAGATTCGATCAGCTTAGCTTTAATCTGTTGAAAGGATCTCTGATAAGGGTTTAGCCATTTATTCGTTATCATATTAGTAAGGTTTTAAAATATTTTCAGACCTATCATAACTAATACCCAATACCTGTTGGCTACCAGTTTGATTAATTACATAATTCATTTCGATGAAAAGCTTGGTACCCTCTAACCTCATATTCAGGCTTTTAAAAGTAATCCTAGTTTCATAGGTAGAGATAGCTTTCTTTAAGAAGTCTTTTACCAAGAAAGCTAAAGCCTGGGTATTGGGTTCTTCTATACATTCCCATAGCCTAGTACCAAAATCTTCTTGCCTGAATCTTTGACCTATATCATACCAAAGGAGAGCAGATAGGTTATTATGAACAAGTTCAATATCCCCATTTACTGGATACCAACCTTTCTCTCCCTTTTCATTCTCAGTAATCCGTATTGGAAACAAAGGGCCAATACCGATAATATTAGTGTATAAGTTATTTGCCATTAGTGTACAAATTTAGAATCCTCATAATCTGTTTTATTAAAAGTAGAAAATGGTTTCGTGACTGGAGTAATAACAGGTCCACTAACTGCAGGTCCCGATTGAATACCAGAGTGGGTATGAGAATTATATTGAGCTTTTAATGATTCTATCTCTGAAACTAATTGGTTTAGTTTCTGGGTTAATTCATTGATATTGATTATACCATCATTATTACCTTGGTTCACTATAACCTTTGAGGCATTCACATAGGCTTGAGCTTTAGAATTTATACTTACTGGGCCTTCGGCGTAAATAGTAGCAGACCCATATAAGTACATCTTGAGTGATCCATCTTTATCATTTAACCAGATTCTATTCCCATTAGGTGTAACTATACCCATAGTATCGGGATCATCCAGGATATCAGGTATTTGGTTTTGAGCCCAACCATGATATTCCCATAGAGGTTTACTGGGATCACCATACTCAAAGGTAATATATACTATATCACCATTCTTAGGAGCCATCATTTTAAAACCAGACCCAGTAGATCCATGTTGACCCTTTGAATAAGCCCAGAGTACTATTCCTCCCATTACTTCAGGTATAGCCACTTTTATACGATTCATATGATCGGGGTCTGTGTTATTAACTACCATGGCCCTGTACACTGAATAGTATCTTCCCAAGGATTCTAATCCTTGTTCAGTTATTGTTTTTGCTGATTCATAAGCCATATTATTCAGTTTTAGAAAAGTCTTGGTTCATCTGTTTAATAATGTAATCTATATTGAAATTATACTTTCGATATACATCCTTAGTAGCTTCTACCTTTTTACGTTTAACATTAGTAATGGTAACTACATCTTCTCCACCTTTACCTGTAGATTGGTATACAGTTCTTTCTACTTCTATGATGCCATCATTACCTTTGGTAGGAGTATTAGCATTCTGTTCCCTATAGATAATCATATCTTGAACAAACTTTCTTTGTTCTTCGGTATTACCATCCAAGGCTTTGAAGGCTTCATATTCTGCCTTAGTAGCATTTATGGTAAAATCAGAAGAATGAGCATCTCCAGCTTTATTTTTACCTACATCAGTAGTTCCTTGACTTCTGGCATTATTAGATACCACATCTTGAGTATTAATATTACCAGCAGCAACTTGAAAGCCAGCGGTTCCATTATTCCTAACTAATTCTAAGTCAGTAATATATCCTGTACCAGCATCCATTCTATGAGTACATTTCTTTATATACCAATATCCTGACCACCTTTTACCAACGTTCAAAAGCTGAAGTACCATTGAGGTTTTTAATGAAGGTCTTCCTACTACTTGCATTTGACAGATTAGTTTTTTCTCGGTTATCTTTAAACCTCCATTAGCATTTATCCTCATTGCTCTTTCTCTATTGCCTACTCCTCCAGTTCTATCATATAAGTTAGTAAGAGTTTTCCAAGCGGGTACTTTCAAAAGCTGTTTTACCTTTTTGAATACCTTTACTCGGCTTCGATAGTACCCATGATTATCTCCAGGACCTCTACCAGCTTGGACTGGATTATAAGTTTGAGGATAATAGGATTCTTCATGAAGAGTTAAAGGATAGACAATGATATTTGGATCTTCTTGCATTTTAGCTAGCCCCTCCTGAGTTTTCCTTTTCTCGGCATTTAGTTCAGTCATACTATTCACACGACTAGAAGACTTTAATTCTCCAGAAGAATACGAACGAGGGTCTTCCCAAACTTCAGTCCATACCTCAGTGTATTTATTTTTGAATACAAAATTTAAACCCTGGTATACTTGTTTCATTGCAGAAGTAAGGTCCATTCCTCCCGCTACTAGTGCATCAATAGAAGATTTTATATTAGTTAGTTCTCCTTTAGTATAAGCTTCCTCTAGCATTTGAGAAGTAGCATCCCTTAATTCTGTATCGGACATAGACTCTAATCCACCACCTGCATCTAAATAACCAGTACCCTTAGCATCATATTCTTTCTTAGCAGATTCGGTCTTTAGTCTTTGAGCTTGTTTTTTAGAAGCCAATTCTTCATCTAAGGATTTCAATCTATCTTCTTTCCATTTCTCTACCTTACTATCAACATTGGGTTTTAAAACTTCTGGGGATCTATGAAATAATCCTGGGCTTTGCACATCTACTGTAGATAGGGCATCTAACTGTAGTGGGTCATGTAGAATCTCATTCTGTTGATCATCTATATAACTTACCTGGATTTGCATTTGCTTATCCTCAGGTTTTATAGTATTACCCACTTGCATCATCTTCTGCTTAGTAGATCTTTGAGTAGTAAAAGATACTCTTAATACCTCTCCGTTTTCAGCTTGGAATATATAGGTATGATGTGGAGGTTGTTGAAACTTACGGTTATGTATGTAAATTACCCCATCTCTACTATCTACATACCAAGGCCCATTACTATAGGCAGCCATTTTAGCTTCTAGTTGAACTAGAACATTATTACCTATTGTACCTAAGTTAGAATTAAGTACTTCAGCTAAATCGTCTGGCATACCTACTTGACCTATGCCACTAAACTGATTGGCATATAGAATGGTACCCTGTACTTCGGGAGTAACTTCTGTTGGTACCTGTATAGCTTCATAAGCTTGATTACTTATTATATTTGCCATTACTCAAACCTTTCTATTATTACTCCAACATTTAATCCGCATCCTGAATCCAAGAATTTAACCATACTATCATCGGTATCCTCAGTAGGTTTATGAGGGGGCATAAACCTAAGATGATTCGTGCCATCAATACATTTGATAGTTATATGGGTACCTGTAGAATCAAAGATACAATCGAAATCTCTTACTTTGATATTTATAGCTGGGCTTGATACAAATGTACCATCACTAAAAATATATCCCCACTGTAAAAAGATATCTCTATTTTCCTGTAAAGCTTCTACATCTACAGTATCTGGATTACCAGTATCAATAGTTATTGTAGCTAAGTTTTCTTTTTCTTCATCATATACATATGACCAGCTACTTATATACGCTCCTAAAGGTATACCAGTAAGAGGGTTCATAACTGGTATACCTTGATTATCAAAAATGGCTAGGTAAGGAGTACCTGTGCCTTTATATAATATGGGATTATTTGCTTTAACTTCCATAAGCCGGTATCATTAATACCATTCCACCTTTTAATTCAGTGAACGGATTTATTATGTTATTATACTCAGCAATAATATACCATTTACCAGAATCTCCATAATACCTATAAGCGATATTCTGTAGAGTTTCACCCTCTTTCAGGGTATGCTGAAAGTCATTGGGAGAAGAGGGTATAAGTAATGGGTAGGATTCTAAAGAATAATCTCCATCATCATAATTCAGAGTAAATCCATTATCGTATGGACTTGCTCCAACTAAATAAGAAGTTATATCCATGGTTACTTGATTTTATTGGTTGTAAAAATACCCACAGTCTTTTCTGCAGCTTTACTTTTAACAATATCCTCATAAGATAAACTATATGAGCTTACTCGTTTGAATATTAATTCTTGAGTAGCAGTAGCAGGATACAGATTTAGGTCTTCTCTTATATCTACTGAACCTTTCATACGTTGTCTAGAAGCATTTCTAAAATTAGAAAGAGAATATGTGGCAGAAGTAAGTATATAATAATGACCTTCAAAAGTATCAGAATTTCCCCATTGAATCTGTAATATTGGGGGAGCTGCTTGATAAGCATTGGATTTACTCCAGGATTCTAATAACCTACATTTAGTTAATACTTCAGCAGGATTATCCGGATCATCACAGTACCAAGATACATTGAATTGTACAATATCTTCTGAACCCGTATAATGATACATAGGAGTATTTCTACCCATAGATTTGATGGTAGCCCAAGTTGTTTCTCCTCTAAAATCAAAGCTCAGAGGTCTATTCTGTAAAACAATATATTGGTATGGGCTAACATTGGTATTATATATGATTACCTGGTTCAGTTTTCTTATATCTTGACTTACTCCATAAAGTTTATTGTTTTCTACTACAATCCTACCTTGAGCAGGATCATCTCGGTCAATCTTAATATTCCCATGCTGAAGTTGTAATCTCCTAATACTTTGAAGAGAACTGTTAAGTACTGGATTCTTGGAAGATCTTTCCCTTTCTCCCAAAGCCCCATTAGGATTAAACAGTTTACCTCTTGGAGCAGTATCCTTAGGTAAACCCGAAGTTAATCGGTTAAGGTGTATCTTAGCTCTCCATAATTTATTTAGGGGACCGGTAAGTACTCCAGCAGTATCTTGGGTAAGATTATTATATTTCTTAACAACCTTACCTGCTAGTTTTCCTAATATTCTTGCCATAATTTAAGGTATTAATCCAATTTGAGTAGCATAATTAACTCCTAAAGTTTCACCTGGAGCTACAGAACCAACAGGAGCTCCATCAATAGTAATGTTAACAGTACCATTAGGTTTATCATTCAATAAAGCTGCTCTGATAGCTCTTGCCATTTTCTCGGTCAAATATTCATCGCTAGTTAGAGTTTCCTTTGATAGATTAGAATCGGTGTTCTTATTTAAGGAATCTATTAACCTGGGTAAGTAATCTGCTACAAGAGGTAATGCTATACCAATAGCCATCCCCCAAGGACCTCCCAAGAATCCAGCTACCCTACCAAGTAACCCTTTCATACCTAACCTAGCTACTGCCGGACCTGCAGGAGGTGTAGGTGGTTTAGTAGTACCTCCTCCAAGACCTCCCAATATTGGGCCAGGTATTCCAAACTTCCTAATACGTTTACCATTAGGGCCATACCAACTACCTCTTGGGCCAGCAGTCCAACCGAAAGCCATTGCTTTTTGAAGGTAATACTGTTCTCTCATGATCTGAGTGATATGTATTAATCGGGTCTCCAATACTGCAGCTGCAGCTGCAGACTTACTAACTCCACTTGCTGTAGCCTGAGATTGAGTATTAGTTTGTTGCATATAAGTAGAAAGCATTCTACCAGTAGCAGCTAGATACCTATAGCCATTTACTACTAAAGCCGTAATTGAACCCCAAGCTAATGCTTTAACTACTATCTGACCTCCTATAGTACCAGCTATTCCTTGTACCCATTGGGATATCTTAGTGAATACAGTTAATATGGGATTAAATACATCGGCTAAAGTTGAACCTATATTCACTACTAAGTTTTCAAAGTTAGATTTGAAAGCTTCAATGATACCCTGTGGAGTCTTCAATCTTTCCTCAGTAACCTGTTCTACTATGCCAGAGTTCTTATCATATTGTTCTAAGATCTTAGTCATCTTATCAGAACCCGCCATCATATTTCTAATCTGATTAGAGATATCACGAGTACCTCGAACTCCGAAGATATTATAGAAAGCTTTAGTTCTTTCCAGAAGGGGTTTATTCATAAGAGCTTCTCCAAACTTACGATATACCTTATCTAATCGAATAAGATTACCTTCAGCATCAAAGAAATCTTGTGGACTTAAACCTAAACTAGTTAATGCACTAAATCCTTTCTTTTTCTGGTCGGCTAAAGAAAGTTGCAAATAACGAATCATATTTGCTAATGCAGTACCAGCTGATGAACCCTGAATACCCATATCTCCCAATACACCAATAGCTGCAGCAGTCTGTCTTAAGTCATATCCTGCATTAGCCATATCAGCTCCAGCATAAGTAATAGCTTGAGCCAAATCGGTAAGAGACATATTAGCGTTAGTTACAGCCGTATATAAATCATCTGTAACCTTAGTAGCTTGTTGAGAAGGTATAACATACATTGACATGATATTAGTCATCAAGTCAGCTACACCTCCTTTACCTCCAAAGGGTTGACCAAGGATAGATGCTAACTTAGCAGCAGGCCCAGTCATATCTTTTATCTGTTCTACTGTATTACCTGCCATTGCTAAATATCTTTGACCGGAAGCAATATCTGCAGCAGTCAAGGGAGTAACTGCATTGACTGCTTGAGCTAATTGCATCATTTCAGTTTGTTGCTCAGCTGTAGCTCCTGCAATCTTTGAGGCCATGAATATAGTATCTTGTACCTTGGCCGAATACTGATAAGCTTCTGCCATGCCTCCAAGGAATCTCATACTGTTTTGTACAGCATTACCTGCACTCATCTGAATAGCCCTGTTCCAGTCATTCATATCATTCATCATATTGTTGAATGATTGTGAAATTTTACCGGTTTCAGAGCTAAACTTATCTCGGAGTACCATTGATACCCCGACTTCTACTAAACTTTTTGTATCTCCTATCATGTTGACATTTTCTTCTTCATTTGTTTATAATAATTCTCAGCTATGAGTAGGAATTTCTTTCTTTTACGAACGGGTAGACACAAAAAGGTGAGATAGTCTAAGACTATCTCAGCCCGAGTAATGTATATGTAATCTTCCTCTAAATTATATCTCCCGTCAAGTAGAAAAAATCAGGAGCAGCCATAATTGGGTAATCCATCATGTTCCCAGTTTCTGGGTTTTCGATTTGAGTATATCCATGGAAGATTGGGTCTACTGTATTTACCAACCGATGAATTTCTGCCATATCCCTTGATGAGAATAGAGAGAAGTTTTCTACTTTCTCAAATTTATCATCTACCTTTAACTTAAGATTACGAAGAAGAAGAGTAGAATGCCTAGTAAGTTTACTTGGTGAAAGCTGAACCATCTGAGACTCTTTTTCTCCATCCATCAATTCGAATTGGATTACCTTACCTGAGTTCAATTCCTCTGTATATTGCATAAGAGTAAATCCATCTTCTCCTTTTCTTCCCGGGTAGTAAGGAATGGCATTGGGTTTTTCTTCCATTTCTTGTTCTGTAGGAAGTACTGCATAATCGAAAAGAAATTCTCTCAAGTCCTGAGAGTAAGTTACAGAATCCTTGTTATCCCATTTATAAGTAAATTCTACTTCCTCTCCCAAAGAGAAGATTCGAGAATTAAATAGGATACAGTATCTATCCAGCAAAGGTAACTTAAGAGCATCCTCTATGGTTAATCTACCTGACTTAGTAGCATTCGTTTTAACTACTATTGCTGAAATATACTTGGTAAGATTCATAAGATTCTTTGAATCTACCGGGTTGGTGATAATTTCTTCATCTTCACCATTCTGCTCTCTGATTTCAAAAAGTCTACCAGAAGGAGCAGTGAATACTAAGGTTCTTAGTGTCATATCCATTTTATCTAATTTTTAAAAGTTCATAATTTCATAGTAGCGGTAAGTATCAACAAGAAAGGGGTGAAACTCCTTATCTAGGAATCCCACCCCTCCACCTAAAACTCTAGTAAGAAAATGACTAAGAGAGTTAATACTTATCGCAAGTACCGACAGAAAATTCTATATTTTCTATGGTGTTTTCTGAAGCCATACGATCTAAGTCAAGGCCAGTTACTTTACAAGGCCAAACTTCTTCAAGCAGCCAAGTATTTAGGACAGATACTCCATCTTCTGCAAGTTCATTTACAATGGCAGTTTCCCAATATTCACTAGGAACTAACCCACCTCCAGCTATCATATCTTGGCAAGAATATAACCAATCTTGAAGCCAGGTATCTGAACCAGCAGTAGTTAAAAGTTTCTCTACTACCAGATTACCTACGGTAACTCTACCGGCAGTTTTTACATCTCTGTTTACATCACCATGAGCAACCTGGTCAATCTCAATATCTGGAAGTTGGCAAGTCTGGAATAGATATGTATTGATAGGATGTTTTGGGAAAGAGATGCTCCATAGGAATTTCTTTCTAGGATTCTTTACTTTTGCTCCCATGTTTTATGATTTTAATGTTATTCGTTTTCTGAAATGTTAACTGATTTAGAAGCTGCATCGATTACAATGTTAATTGTAATTTCTTGCATAGGAACAATATCTTTGTACTTCAGAATTACTTTATATTTACCCTGACGGACATCAGCTTCATTATTTACAGAGAGTTCTGAATAAGAGCCAGCATCCTGGTCACCCATCCATATATACTCTGACATAGCATTTTCATCTACCAGATTATCCAGGATTGGTTTTACCTCAAGATAAATATTCTTCCAAGTACCCCAGATATTGGGCTCTTCCAAATACTTATTCAATATAGGACGAAGAGTCTTCTTCAAGTACAAATTCAATCTTACAATTGAAAGGAATCTTTCTGAATCCTGTTTTACTTGAGAAGAAAAGCAATGCCATAACATGGTTTGTTTACCAGAAGACGGAGTATCTTTGATTACAATCATGTTGGCATACATCTGAGCCAATTCGTTTAGTTCATTATAACGAGAATCACTACCATAGTTAGGACTTACTGGGCCCTGACCATCATAGATTACTCCACGATTCATACCGGCAAATGACTTCCAAGGTCCATAGTTAGAAGCAGAAGTATCACCCAAACCAAAGATAGTACCCAATACATCTGAATTAGTAAGCAATCCGAATTCATTGTAGTACTTGATACCACCTGCAAAATAGGCCGCATACTTAGAATTACCGATACTACCCAAACAGTTATTAATCCAAGTGATAATGCTCTGCTTATTTCTAGGCTGAGTTCCCTCAGAATAAGGGGTAGTATATTTAGGTACTTCGATGTAATAGGTATATTCTTGCAATTCAGCACACATATCTTTAGCAGCCTTATGTACTTTTAAAACATCTTGATCTGCTTTCAGATGTTGATGAATATGAGAACAAGCTAACTGATAAACATCTGTATAATCCTTTACCAAATCCAAAGAAGCAATCCATTCATCTGCAGTAGGGTCAGCACCAGCAGTACCCAGTGTACCATTGAACATAGTCTCAGTACTAGGGGCTTCTTTACCTCCAACTTGGATAGTTAGTGGATTCTCAGTTTGGTCAATTGAAGTCTGAAGCCAAGCTACCAGGTTTTCGAAAGACTTAATCTTATCGGTAGTGGTTACCATCTTAGGTTCCAGGTATGCAGAATTACTAGCAAAGTTGCTTAAAGCCAGGTAATCTACAGAAGTTTTATTCTGAGCATCCTTAGTTTTATAAGTAATTACCGGACCTGATTCCAGGATGGAACCATTGGCATCGTATATGTTATAGAAGATGGTATTCACTGATTTAGAAAAACCTACTTTAAAGGTTTCTCCAGAACCAATAGGATCACCATACCCTTTAGTTACCAAACCAAAGCTTACATTAGTACTTCCAGAAGTAAATTTCATTACTTCAGAAGCTTGAACTTCTCCAGGTATAGCAGAAGCTAATTCAATCTCATCTTCTTCTAATACTCTAGAGTCTTCTGCTTTAGTAATGGTACCCTTTTTAGCACCTGCTCCCAATACACGAATAATTCTTAGCTTAGAACCTCCTACTAAAGCTTTCTCTATGTTAGATACAGAACCATCAGGTACAATCTCTTTACCAAATATTCTTTGGAATTGAGAGAAAGAAGTGATTAATTCTGAAGGATCATCATAGGGACCTTTTTCAGTTCTAGCCAAGAAACATGATACTCCTAAAAGAGGAGTAGTCTGTTGAACATTGTTGTTCTCGAATTTAAAAACAACGCTTGGTGATTTTGACATATCCTTGTGTTTTATAGGTTATACATTAATTTAATTAATACCAGTAAGTATCGTTACCTTACTGGTATTATTAGAAAATTAATCTTCTTTATTCTTAAATAAACCTCCGATAGCCTTAATCACATCATAGAAACCACATCCTGATAAACCAGCAGCTAATCCATAAATTAATACCTGATAGAATGGGTAGTTTTCCAATAATGGTGTAAGTTGTAATCCCCAAGCTATAAGACATACAAGAATACCTACTAAGGCAGATATACCAATCTTAGCAAGTTTGTTGTCTTTGATAGCTGGGATTACCTTTAGTATCTGAGTAACCAAAGATGATACCAAAGTTACTATACCCGTAAAGGTACCCAGATTGATTATGAACTCTGAACCAGTTGAAGGTTCTACTTCTGCAGCAAATAATGACACTGGTAAAATGAGTGCCATCAGCATAAACACTAACTTTTTCATTTTAGTAAATTTTTGAGTTAAACATGTATATTGAGATTGAGCATCTCCTCGTCCTTTTGGTATTCTGGTCCTAGTAAAAGACTTATATCTTTTATAGGTATTAGATCCCCCATTTCTACCAGTTTTTCTGGTATAATACCATCCTTACATACATATTGGTATACCTTTTCCAATAATCCATGGGATTCATCTGGATGGTCATAGAAATTACCAATCTCTATAAACAGATTCCCAGTAGGAGCTATCCTACCTTTATCCCATTCTTCTAAATCATTGAAGTAAGGTCTTATATATCCCCTAGTGGGTAATGCTTCATGAAGAATAGAGTGAAGTAATCTCATATCATTCTGAGTAGTTGCTACCAGATGAATATCGATAGTGATATCCTTGGTTTCATACGGGAACTCTGACATCTGATAATTGCCTGCCTCTAATTTATCTCCAATGATATATTTCTCTACTCCAATATCTCCAGGATAATAAGCAGTGCTTTCTATAGTTATCCTTGGACAAGTTTTAGGACCTCTTACCTGGTTATTACCTATACCAAATAAGTAAATGAACTTATCTATTGCTTCCTTATCTTCTTGGAATCTCTTTTCATTCTCTTGTGATAAAGGTAAATAATCCTCAGGATTAAGTCCCATCTTCTTTTCTAAGAGAACATTCAATAAGCATATATAGAAGGTTCTCTCTACTATCTCTTGTGAATTTACCATAATTACCTCCTATCTTATTTTCATTACATAAGCCAATACATAATATGGTGGCCTATTCTCATGAGGACTACCTCCTCCGGTTACTTGGGTATCAGCAGAATAACCTGAGTCAGGCCTAGTATGATTAGGGAATGGTCGATTATTAGCATTGTCTCCCCATTTTTCTTCTTTAAATGTAATCTTATGACTATGAGGAGGTATTTGGTCTAGAGTAAGAGTTACTAAGGCTTCTCCTCCCATGTTACCAATGGTATTATAATCCTGATTACTTGGATCATACCCTACTACAAATCTACCTCTTAAGTCTGGAACACTTATATAACCAGCTTTAGTAGAAGCAGTATTATACTTATCTCCAATAGCTTTATATAATTCTGGGTATTCTGCTATACTTACTTGACTTCCATCACAAAGTACATAACCTTCAGGAACTCCAGAACCAGACCATAATTGGATAAGACCAATATCCCCTCCAGCAGTGTTCTCTTTTTTACCCTGTCTACAAGTTACAACTACAGTTTTACCTGATTCATCCTGTATGAAAATTACTTGGCCAAGTTTATCATTATGAGTATTATCGTTTAAGCTCATGATAAGAGTAGTACCAGAGCCAGATACATCTCCCGAGTTTTCCCTAGTATAATTTACATTAACTGGATCACCAACTTTCTTTCCATTGATTACCATTTGTTTAGTAGATACAATAGTAACCTCTTTACTTTCTCCTGTAGGCTCAAAGTATAATTCAGTGGGTGAAACTCTGAAAGTGTATTCATAATTGCCTTCCCCTTTCTTGTGGATAAGCTTTACTTCCTTAGTTGACCCATCTACAGCTTCTACGGTTAATATCTGAACTATGTCTTTGTCCGTAGCATTCTTTTCTTCTGGTGTTACCGTTATAACGGTCCTACCTGAACCTTGATTCTTGCTTATAGTAAATCCCATTATCTGTGTTTCCTTATTTCTTTACGAAGTTCTCTTACTATAGTTTCCTTCAGAACCTTCTTACCACCAACTTGTTCGAAAGCTGGTGCCCATAGAGGTCTTGGAGGTAAATTACCACCTCTAGAACCATATTCCAACATGATAGCTACTTGGTTCAATGTTCTTTTACTAGTCCTATCACCCTTTCTGGTTTTCTTAAGGTTAGTAGGTATACCTACGTAAGTTCGATTCTTCTGTTTTACTATTTGTACTGATCTCAAATACTGACCCGTATACTTCAAAAGGGTATGCTCTCCATATCGTTTAATAGTATTAGCAGAGTGAGGATCCCAATGGGTTCCTCTTGGGGGAGTACCTGTTCTTAGGCATTTTTTCACAAGTCTGAGAAGTTGATTGCCGAATTTCTCAGTAGCTCTATCATAAGCATTCCTCATGATAGAAGGAGTTTCTGCAATCAACTTCTCAGCTCTAGCCTGTTCTTTTGGGTCAGTATATATTTGTAAGTCTCCCAAGGGAGTACTTATAGTTATGTTTACTGACTTACTTGCCATCTGGATTTTCCTTCGGTTTATTCAAGCCAAGTGAATCCATCATAAGGTTTATGGCTTGCTGTTGTGATTGTAATACTGATACTACATCTTTCCTGAATGAAGCGAATTCTTCATTGAATTGACTACCATTAGTGGGCTCCTTGTTTTCAAACATAGCAAGGATATTATCGCATTCCTTTATTATGTTCTCGTATTTACCTACATTATTAATAATACCAAGAGCCTGTGACCTTTGCAATGATACTTCGTTTACAATATTACTTCCAATTAGAGTGTAGTACACATTGTTATAAATACCCTCATTCCCATCCGAAGGTAAATATATGGTTACTGTACCAATGGAATCTTGAAGAACAATTTCTATAAGATTAGAAAAGCCATCACCATTTTCATTAGCTCTGGGTTTACTTTCTCCTACCTTTACTACTTTAGCTCGGTCAAAGATTGGGTACATTGATCTTCTGTCTCTTTCTAGAGTAAAGACTGAATCTCCTCTTTGTAATGATTTAAATTTCATTTCTTCCATACTGCATTATTTTTTTTATTGATTAGACTTAATCCCATTTGAACCATACTGGGATTCTGTTTCATAAATTCTACTAGGTTCAAGAAATTATAGTATCCATAGATATCTATCAGTCTTTGTGCTTCATCGGCTACTCTCTTTGCTACCTCTAAATTAGGAGCCGGTAGTTGCATTTGGAGAGTAAAGGTTTGTAGTTTATTATCTTCTTCCATGTTTCTTACTAGATTAAAACGAAAAAAGGGAAATACCCGCTACAGGTACCTCCCTTTTCCCTAATCAACTTTAATAGAAATTATGCAGTTTTATTACCTAAAGCCTGTACTACCGAGTTAATAATGTTCTGATCTCTTTGAGCATCAACTACTCGATTCAGTCTAGCAATTTCTTGGTCTTTTGCAGTGTTCTCAATCAGACACTTAATCTCTTGCTGGCCTTTCATTACCTCGCAATGATTACGATCCGCAACCACTACAGTACCTTCACCAGATTTAACTTCCATAATGATTTAGTTTTAAAGTTAATAATTAAATTTATCTATCAATAAATGTACTAGTGTTGTGTTTAGGATTAAATTGTCTAGGTGGGCCAAGAAACATCCCAATGATGGGTATTATTCCCCTCTTCAATCCTAAAGTTACCAATTGATAACCATAAACCTCTTACAGAATTATAGGCCCATACATAAACATCATCTCCAATCCCTCTATCCTTAGTAGTACTTTGAAGAGAATTCACAGTTATTTTACCTTCTACTGAGTCCACTATAATACCCTCACGTATTAAGCTCATAGCATACATAAAGTCAGAAGTATGAGGCATATTAGCCGTATCAAATAATCCCCACGTATCTTGATCAAGATTACCATTTGAAATATTTAAACTTAATTCCAATCTGAAATTATTATTTTTAGCTTCTTGAAGAACTCTGAAAATTACTGTTTTTCCAGATGCCTTCTGTCTATAAGTATCTGCTGCAGTTCTTTCGGTATATCCATTTTCAGTTATATCTGCCATAAACCTGAATGGGGATTGAGTATCTGGTGTTAGCATCAAGCCGATTAATTTCTCTGCTATCTCCGAATGGATTCCCTCTACTATATCGCCTACAGGTAAGGGGCTACCATTGTGAGTAGAGATAAGATTCAATACATGTTTATTTACCAATCCATATGAGGGAGCTGAGAATGTGAAATCGGTGTAATGCCCATTACCATCTGGGTCAGTAATATAAAACTCATAGACATCTCCTGCTTCTTGAACTATTGTCAGAGTACACGTTTTACCAGATTCCCCTTGAGTAAAGGTAATAACTCCAGTTCTAGATGAACTACTGTTATTAGTGGTTACCTTATATGTAGCCCCAGCACCTGAACCAGATATAGTAATCCAATCCACATTAGAAGATAAAGCCCAATTAAGGAATTGATTACCATTCTTCCTAGAATATACTCTTACAGGTCTATTGTAGGATGAGTCTGAGCTTGGCCAACCAGAATAAGTAAGAGAAGTACTCAAAGAATCCTCTGAGTTTTCTCTAATACCAAACTCATAAGTTGAAGCACTCTGTTGTACAGTTTGTACTAACTCTCTATCTAAGCCATTAGGTTGATTAGCTCTGATTGTAAGAGTTCTGCTTGCAGGCTTTGAATGCTCAGGTATGGTAATAGTTACTTTAAAGTAATAACCACTCACATTAGTAATAGTTTCGGTTACTCCGGATGGCAAAATAAGAGTAGGTTTAATAGCTTCGGTAGAACTTAAAGAACCGTTAACATATCTAGACCTATAGCTTTTTATATAAAAAGAAATATTACCTCCTTTACCTTCAACAGTACCAATGGATAAAGTACTAGTTTTATAACCACTATTCTGTTGAGTACTATGTTCAAATACTATACCGCTACTAGGATAAGTTACCTCAGCCGAATTCTGTGTAATGGTTAAATATACAGGAGTTGCCGTATCGTAAGTAAACTTAATCTTAAAAGTTCTAGGTGATGAGTTAGGGTTTGGTGCTACACTAATACTACATCCACTAGAAGTTTTACCAGAGATGGTAATATCAGATGAAGTTCCCTCAACTACTTCAGCTGAAGTATAAGTAGAACTAACATTTTCTACATAAGTTCCGTTTATATATTTATCATAATTGGCATTTACTGTCAACCTAAATCCTGAACCAGTTCCAGGTACATTTTTAGTAGTTGGGTCTATAGATAGGTGATCTACATAGGTTACTTGACCTCCTTCCTGAGAAATTGAGATAGTCTGGTCTGTAGCAGTTGGGAAATCGAAAGTAACCGTAAAATTTCTAGCAGAACCACTATTACTTGGGATAGAAATACTATTACCACTAATAGAAGCCGGACTAGAAACTCTTACAGTAGCAGTTTCTGATTCTGTATAACTACTACCTTGACCATTCCAAGTATAAGTTCTACTTGCACTCTTAGCAGTTACATTAGATTGACCTCCACTGTAACTGAAAGAAGTTTTATCTACTCTACAGTTATAACTCCATGAAGAATAAACTTTTCTACCTGCTGCCTGGGTAAATGTTGCCTGTAGGGTTTTACCCGAATACTTCTGAGTCCAAGTTACAGTGATTGATTTACTATTAGTAGATGTATTGTTGGGTACTATTCTACCTTTATTACCGTCGTAATCTGTAGTATACCAAGAACCTTCCGAAGTTTTAGTGACATCATTCGCCAAACTTTGAGAGATAGTAGTATTAACACCGTTTACTTGCTTAACTCGATTAGAAGCATATGAACCAAAGGGGTATGTACCTCCAGTAGCTGGAGCATTAAAAGAAGGATTACCATTCGGATCCCACTGGAATGTATAAATCCATTGCTCGGCATTGATATCCTCTAACTTGACAGATTCATTGTTACCATAGCTAGCAGCATTACTAATTACAATAACCTTGTCAACCTTAGAGTCCTTACCATTATTGAGTGCTAACAACTCAGCCTTGGTAGGGCACTCATTAGAGGTCTTACCAAGGCCGGTCTTATTCAGAATAGCACTCCAAGTTGCTATTTCTGCCATATTACTTATTGTTTAATTGTTTCTTAAAGTCTTCGAATTCTTTTCTCAATAACTTAACTCCTTCGAGAGCCATGACACTGAGCATTTCATATTCTACTACTTTTACTTTTACATATTCCTGACCATCTTCTCCGACGAAAGTTTCGAATCTAGATTGGTTAGGTACTTGAGAAGCAGGTATAGTATTCTCTGATACCAACAGAGGTTCAATTTCCTCTAAGCTCTGAGCAATAGTTCCCACTTGGTATTTGCCATTCATCTTAAAGTGAACCGTGGGTATATTGCAGATTTGGTCCAGAGTATGGTTCAAATTCTCTACTTGAGATTTTAATCTACCATCTGATTCCTTCCAGAAACCAGAAGCTGCAGTAGTTTTAGCAAATACTACTTGGTCTGTAGTAGCCAATCCTAATTGAGCTCTAGTTACATTGTGAGGATTATCTTTTCTGTTTGCATGGGTACTTAAATCGGTTTGAGCTTTTGTACCTGCGGCCTTAGCATCTGCAATAGATGCAGCCTGAGCCGTAGATACTGGCATGTCTGCAGGAGCTAAGTTCTGTACATTACCTAAACCTATCTGAGCTTTGGTTACATTGTGAGGGTTACTCTTATTGCCAATATGAGCATCTAAGCTTTCCTTGATTACTTTGTCAGAATCCTGGATTAATTTCTCTAATGCAGTTTTAGCAGCATCAGTATAAGCCTTAGCTTCATTCAAAGCATTGGTAATATCTCCATTCAGACCAGAGTTAAGTTTATTGAACATCTCCCGAGTCAATACTCCAGCTCGATTAGCATTAGCAGCTAAAATTTCTAATATCTGTGTAGTAGCTTCACCATATACTCCATCAGCTTTAGTAGATTTACTAATCTGTACCCAAACTTTATCCGTATTCTGAACTACTCCTTTACCAGAAATTATAATAGTACCCGGGATAGAATCAAACAGTTTCTTATCTGCTGCAGTTTGTACACCTGCTAAGTCTTTGGTAGCAGCTGGGATAGGTTGATTATAAGTATTTACATTTGCAGTATCACCAAAATCTGAACATTCGAAATTTAATCTAACTTCGGTAGCATTTCTAGTCCAAGTTCTGTCATCCTTAATATGAGAATAAAACTTTAGATTATCACTCAGAGATTTTCTCCAATCAGCTAAAGCTTTACCCTTACCTCCATCATAAGCAGTACCAGTAACTTCTCCAAGTATCAGTGAAGAAGTATTACTATCTACAAACTGAGTACCTGACCAACGGAATTGATAAGAGGGTTCATCCTGGGTAATATTCAAATATATCTTACCTGATTCTCCAGTAATAGGATTAGCATGATCTGGGTCAGAATATAATTTAATATTGCTCAGCTTTCCAGTTTCACTGACATCATAAGTAGCATAAACTTCGATAACATCATCAACATAAGAAGGCAATTGACTAGAGGGTACTAATCCATTACCATCCAAAGATGCAAATCCATTAGCCTTACCCTTAGTTGCTACAAAATCATCATGTTTCTTTTCTAAGTTATTGATATTAGTTTGTAACTTATTCTCAAGAGCAGTATCTGCAGCAGCTCTGGCTTCTTCTTCTTCCTGAATCTTTTGCATCTGAACCTGGTCGTATTCAGCACGAGCATCTGCCTCTTCTTTGATAGCCTGAGTAAATTTGGTGTCTAATGCCTGGTCAGCTGCTTTTCTATCCTCGATTTCTTGAGCAAGGGAAGCTTCGGAAGAATTCTTCAAGGCTTCAATGGCATCTTTTCTGTCTTGGATTTCCTTAGCAATCTGCTGGGGTAAAGTTTCATCCAACTTAACCTTATCAGCAGCAGACATAGTACCAGCTTTAGTAGTTGAGGCTACTGGTAAATTAAAAGTGGTATTATCATCTTTATATATACCTTCGTTTACAGTTTTTCGGTTTACTGATACTGTAACTTTATTAGCATCTGAAGTTGCTCCTTCTCCAACTACTACAGTCTGAGGAATAGAATCAAACAGTTTTTTGTCTGCTGCAGTTTGTACACCTGCTTTCTCAGCAGTAGAAGCGGGGATATCTACAGTGAAATCATTAGATTTCTGTATACCTTCATCGGAGTTATATGTACTTCTACTTATATTAGTAGTAACTACATCAGCCTTAGGAGTATAACTAGCTCCAGTGATATAATCATTAGGCATAGAATTCCATCTCTTCTTATCGGCTGCCGACTGAAGACCTGCTTTAGCATCTGTAGAAGCAGGGATAGCAAACTTACGAGGCATAGGTTCTCCATAGAGATTACCTTCTCCTTTTACAGAACTCTTAAAGTTTACTTCAGCAGAAGTACCGTTGATAACCAAGTTCGAATCAATTTCCGTAACCATAGTTAAGGGTAAAGCTTCTGAAGTTGCTTCTTCTTTCTGAAGACGTTCATCTAAACCATTAGTGATATCATTAAATTTATTCTCAAGAGCGGTATCAGCTGCTTTTCTATCCTCGATTTCTTTATCGATACGTTTACCCAGAGCATTATCAGCAGCAATTCTTGCTGCTTCTTCAGCATCAATATTATCCTGGAGAACTTTATCGGCAGCAATACGCTCATTACGTTCTGTAGTAAGGTCCTGAGTATTCTTGTCTACTTTAGCTTCAATACGAATATCCTCAGCCTTTCTAGCCTCAATTTCCGTATTCAATAGTTCCTTGATTTCAAGATAACCAGTATTCTGATTACTTTGTAATCCCTGAATTAATTCTAGATTACGTTGAATATTAGCAGTATTCTTAGCAATTAATTCATCCTGAGCCTGAGCCTTTGTTAATAATTCAGAACGAGTTTCTGTTACGAAAGTTCTCAGTTCACTTACTGTAGCATTAAGAGTAGTACTTAATTCAGTAAACTTCTGAGTAACTTGTTCATCAGCTGCAGTTCTATCGGAGATTTCCTTATCTATAATACCTTTAAGTTCAGTCAGCTTATTAGTAATTGTAGTTGCAAAGTTAGGATCATCTCCCAATGCTTTTGCAATCTCTTCTAGTGTATCTAATACTCCAGGAGCAGAACCAATAACCTTTTGGATTGCAGCTTCTACTTGTTCGGCATTCTGATAGTTAGAATCGTTTTCCAACTGAGATACCTTAGTAATGTAGTTAGCAAATTCCTGGATATTATCTAACTTAGCTTTTAATAAGTCGGTAAAGTCATTTGAAGAAAGCTCTTTGCCATCTACTTTATCAACCTTTCGGTCATTCAAGTTTTCAACAGCCTGAACTCTATCTGATACTTCCTGAGTAATCTTATTCTCTAACAGAGTGTCTGCCTGAGTACGATTAAGGGTTTCGGTATCAATATTATTCTGAAGCTTGGTATCTTCTTGTAGTCTACTTTGAGCCTCATCATTGATATCTTTAGATATAGCTACCAAATCATCTTTGTGATTTTCCATAGCTGTAGTCAGAGAATCCTTAAGAGTTTGTTCAGCAGCCTTAGCTCTTTCTACTTCGGTTTGAATAGCAGTAGTGTTATTAGTTACTTTCTCCCTGAGCTCAGCTAAAGAACCAGTTACTCCACCATTAAGAGTATCAATCCGAGCACTTAAAGCATCATCTCCTGCCTTACGATCTTTAATCTCCTGGTCGATTCGAGCATTGATTTTCTCATCTTCATTTGCCCGGGCAGTAGATTCAGTATTTATCAAGCCAGTGAACTTATTATCTAATAAAGTATCTGCTGCAGTTCTATCAGAGATCTCCTTATCGATATTCTGCTGTAAAACAGTATCACCAGCTTCTCTCTTTGAAACCTCAGTGTTCAAGTCGATATTTACCTTATCTACCTGAGACTTAAGATTAGTATCAGCATTGGCTCTTGCTTCAGCTTCTGCATTAACCATACCTTTTAATTCAGCATAATCTTCAGCTTCCTTAGTAATCTGGTCGTTTAATCGGTCAGTATTACGTTGGATATTTGCCTTGTTAGCATTTACTTCTGTTTGCAAAGCATCTATCTTAGCCTGAAGTTCATTTTTAACGGTATTTACTGCATCCTGAATAGATAAAGCCAATTCTTGTATCTTGGTAGCATTAGCAGTTACTCGAGTATCTAATGCAGCATCAGCAGCCTTACGATCCGTTTCTTCCTTAGTGATAGCAGCTTGTAATGCAGCATCGGCATCTTTTCTATCTTGGATTTCCTTATTCAGACTAGCTTGAATACCGTCAGTGTTACCAGTAATCTTATCTACCTCGTTATCAACATATTCTTTTAGTTTAGCTTCAAGAGCGGTATCGGCTTCTTTACGTTCAGTAACTTCCTTATCTACATTAGCCTGTACCTGGGCATCAGCCTCTGTACGATTAGTAATTTCCTGATTCAATTGTTCGGTAATAGCTGCCAATTTCTTGGTAATTGTAGTTGCAAAGTTTGGGTCATTACCCAAAGCATCTGCAATCTCCTTCAAAGTATCAAGAACCTCTGGAGCTTCCCCAATAATCTTTTCAATAGCTGCTTGAAGATCTGCTTCAGTTTGATAACCAGCATCATTGATAAGCTGAGATACTTTTGTGATATAATTAGCATGTTCTTCAATGCCATCCAATTTAGCCTTGAGAATATCGGTAAAGTCGTTTTTAGTAAGAGAATAACCTTCTCTTTTATCTACCTTATGATTATCTAAGTCTTTATCGGCAGCAATACGTTCTTGCTTTTCTTGCTCTAGTTTTTCAAGCAATTCGGTTTTATCTGTACCGGCCTGAGTTTTCAAATCCTCAATCTTATGGTCAAGGATTTCATCTTGAGCAATTCGAGTTTCTTTCTCGTTATCAATATTGTTCTGAAGTACAGTATCTGCATTCTGACGGTTCTGAGCTTCTTGAGTAATGTTCTGCTGTAAACCATTATCTGCATTCTGACGGTCAGAAGTTTCCTTTACAATCTGTTGGTGTAATACTTCATCCTGAGCAGTACGAGCTGCAGCTTCAGCATTAATCTTGGATTCAAGTTCTTGGTCTGCAGTTTTACGATCACTGATTTCGGTGTTCAGTTTAGATTCTAATGCTACATCTGCATTTGCTCTTTCTGAAGCCTCGGTTAGAATCTTATTATTTAAGTCGGCAATATCACTAGTATGGTCTAACTGTACTTGATGAACAGCCTCGGTCAGTTTCTCATCAGCAGCTCTACGTTCAGCAGCTTCCTTATCTACCAATTCCTTAGCATATTCTTTAGCTTCAGTTAAGTTATTGTCAGTTTCTACTTCCAAATCACCAACCCGGTCTTCTACCTTTTGAATACGAGCATTGATTGCTTCTATCATCCTAGTAATATCTTGTACTACTTTAAGGATAGTTGCATTCAACGTATTAACCGAGTTAACCAAGTTATCGTTCACAATCTTAATCTGAGAAGCTAATTCGTTTTCACGGTTCTTAGCTCTAGTTACCTCAGCTTCTAATTGAGTACGTAATTCAGTTAATCGGTTAGTGATATTGGTAGCAAAGTTCGGGTCATTGTTTAATGCTTCAGCTAATTCCTTTAATGTATCCAAAGCATCATCAGCACCATCTACTAAGTCATGTATATATTTCTCAACTTGTTCTTGAGTCTGATATTTCAAATCGTTTTCTAGTTGAGAAACTTTAGTAACGTAGTTAGCATGTTCCTCAATTCCATTCAGTTTTTCTAGCAATTCATCAGAGAAGTTATTTTCTGACAAATCCCAACCTTCTTTCTTATCTACCTTGTTTGCAATTGATAAGAAGAATGCCCAGAACTCTTTAAGAGTTCCAACAAAACCATGAGCCAAAGAGTCATCATAATAACCCTGTAATAGCCGTTGGTCAATCTCTTCGCAAGTGTAGTATTTACTAACGTACATATGTATATATTTTAAGGTGTTACTTTATTCTTTCCCAATAACAGTTCTGAGTTATTACCACGGAAGTATTCTTTTTCTTTACCAGCAAAAGCATTTGGGATATCATCTGGATTATCTGGGTCAACCTCTCCTCCATCCTCTATATCCCCAACTACTACGGCATAATCAGGTAATTTCCTAACTCTGAACTTAATAACTTGGCCAAAGCCTATATGAGGTATATCTTTATCCCATACCTCTCCAAAGTAATCTTGGTAATTTGATACGAACTTCATACCAGTCATAGATTGCATGGTAGTAGCCGAATTACCAGTACCAGGCATTTCTATGTGAACTCCAGAAGGTCCATTCAAGATTATAAGATTACTGTCCCACCAATCTCCTTCTACATTGTTAAGCTTGGTGAAACGTAACATTAACATTTTCATATCTTTATGGATTTTGTTCTACGAATTTGATTTTAGTATCTCTATCCCTTTTGAGGATTACCAAGAATACCAAAGCTTCATCTTTAGCCTGAGATACTTGAGTATCTCCAGAAGGTTTATATACTATTCCATTGATAACAAATCTATCCTCAGACCAGTTAAAGTTCCAATAACCCTCCTGATTGAGATATCCGATTTGTTCTATGTAATTCTTTGAAATAAGTATAGAAAGGTTCTCATCATCTAATTCTCCAGAAACAGTAGCCTTATTAATAGGCCAATTCCTAAAAGCATTGTAATAGCATAAAGCTTCTATGGGAATATTATAATATCTTGGGCTATCATCCTCAGCATGATTTAGATATTGATTAACATGTTTAGCCCAAGTAATTGTTTGTCTTCCAGCATCCCAATCTAAGAAATCAGTGATAATCTTTTTATACCTATTCCAAGAATGGTTCTTAACCATTCTCCAAGGTTCTTTTGTCATGATTTCTTATCTATTATGGTTAACGAAGGTTTACTTGCTTTATTGAGAGGAGCTGTTGGATTAGGTCCTCCCAAGGGAGTTGGTTTTCGATGATTTACTACTCTTGGTACTACTAACCGTTCGATTTGATCACAGAATGGTAAGTATATCTCCAACCTAGATGCCAGCATACATAGATTCTTTCTTAGTTCATCCATATACCCTCCAGGTTGAATCATCTTTGAATAAGTACTCCATAAGCTAGATATACTTTCAGATATCTTATCATAATACTGTACCTCGGTAGGACCCGTAGTAATTTGTTTTATCCTATCTCCTCTAGCATGTTCTCCAGGTGAATCACCATCTTGGTCTGGTCCAGTAGATTCAGTGGAGATAATTTCTCTAAAACTGTTTCCTGCAACCAACAGTATATTTTGTATTTGTATATTGAGATAATCCCATACAGCCAATTCCATAATTAATTGGTTTTCTAGTCCCTCATACCATAATTCATCATTATATTTATCTGGTGGTATAACATGGTTTACTAGTGGGAAGATATATAATTGCCATTTAGTTATGTATGCAGTTTTATCTTCTATGGTCATACTCTCATGCAATTCTTTGGGAATATACCTATCTATTAAATTGTAGATGGTATCCTGAAGAGTAGTATGCCCATAATTACATACAACTACGGTTCGAGTACAAGTCAAATCTAATCCATCAGAATTAGTGACATGTAGTGTTACATCATAAAATCCAGACTTCTCATAAGAGTAAGATTGATGTCTTCCACCATTGAAAACCTCTCCCTTATCATCGCCAAAGTCCCAGTCAAAAATGGATTTGGCCGGGACTTTGGTTAATACTCTAAATGAAACTTCCAGACCTGATGTTACATATGTGAAGTCTAGATTCTTTTTCATTTATATTCGTTTGTTTATTCTTTGTTTTCTTCGAAATCTTCAAGTAAAACTTCAAGGATATCTTTTACGGTATCTTTCGGATCAGCTTCGATTTCATGTTTCTTAGCAATCAGCTTAGCTTCTTCAAGTGAATAAGCTTTGGCAATCTTACTGATTTCCATACCCTTTGCAAACTGAGCAGCTAGCTTCTTGTCAAGCTTTTCGATATCCTCAGCAGTATACTTGGCAGTTTTGTTCTTATCCGGAACTAAAACCAAGTGGCCAGAAACTAAAGCTTTCTGAATACGTTTTGTTCTATACTGACGAGCAGTAAGTTCTCTCTCTTCGCCTTTTGCAATTGAAATACCTGTTACCTGGTCGTTAAAACTGTAGGCATTAGTTCCAACTGTTACAATATAAGTAGTAGCCATAATCTTTTATTTTTTAGGTTATAATATAAAACCCCGAACAGAATGGATTGAAACTGTTCGGGGAGAAATTAGACAAAAATACAATGAAGAAATCCCGGATATTATTCTAAGTTAACCAATAAATATGGGTCAATGTTCATGAAGCTCGGGAATCCAGCTTCAGAGAATTTCTTGTTAGCTGCCAACAGAAGAACAGCATCCTGGTACATCTTAGAGAAACCAGTAGTCAGAGAAGCATATACTGCTTCAGTCTGATTAGATACGATTCTTTCTGATTCAAGCATCAACTGTTTAGCAGTAAGCTTAATCAAGGCAGCACTGGTATCTACCATCAACAACTGCTGGTCAGGAGTTCCCGGGTGAATATAGAAGTCAGCCTTGTTGGGAACCGGAGACTTGATATTCAGTGTAGCTTCTGTAGTTCCTGAGTGACGTTCTTTAAATTCAGGCAAGTTCAACATTTCGATAGCCTGGTCTTCACCACCAATCATAGTAGTAAAGTTACGTCCCATACGAGCAGCACGAACCCAGATATGCAACAAGTCTTTATAAGTAATACCGTTGGTTGTTTCATATACACCAATAACCGGAGCAGATTCAGAACCATCAGCTTTGTTACCGTTCATCAAAACATCCATTGCCAAAGTATCCATAGCATAACCCAACTGAATACCAAAGTCACGGAGATAGATTCCCAATACATCGATTGAAACGTAGTTTTTAACTTCGTCAGTAAGTTTAAATCCTTTACCGATTTTGAACAGAGAAACTGATTTCTGTCCGAAGCTTACATCTCCCAAAGGAATTGTTTCTGCTTCATTTACCTTAGCGGGAGCAGCATCCGACATATTTACCATCGGCATAGTTACCTGCAAACCATTAATGGATTGGTCTGAAGCAATGATGTTCGGGTAGAAAGGTGCCTGACGCATACCAGTTGTAATAGCAGCACGGATGATTTCCGGTACAATCCAACGGATATTCTGTTGCGGCATAGTGAAGATGTTCTGCATTGTATCAATCTTCGGATTAATGCCCAACTTTTCAAAGAAGGCATCCTGTGATACACCATATTTACCCTGTACCAGTTCTTCCAGAGTAACTTCAATAGGCAATGTGTTGTTGGAACCCTGACGGTATGCTTCCAAACTTCTTACCATTTCTGGAAGTTCCTTTCTAAGGTCTTCCATTTTCAATTGTGCAAATTCTGTATTCATTGTTCTTTTAATGTTCAGTTAATGATTAGCGTACCAATACTTGAATAATATCATTAGCTTCATCAGCCGGTACGATGCTAATGAATTTTGTTTCATCGGCTGAAGTTTCAGCAGTGATGAAACGGTCAATCAACAGGGTATCTGTGGGTTTTACATAACCACATTCCATAGCCTCTTTAGCTACCCAGTTTACAACCATGAAAGCTTCTACAGCTACAGTTACTTCTACGAGGAAATTTCTTTGAGCCTGATAAGCAGGGTTAATGTTGTCAGTTACAGCTATACCCAGATAAACCTGGCTGCCATCTCCACCCGGGATATAAGGTTCGATATTACCATCGGTATCCAAAGCTACCGGCATACCCTGATGAATAACTTTGTTTTCTTTTACACAGAAAGCCTGATGCAACTTGTGAGATTCGCTCTTATAGATCACCGCTCTGGGAGTTTTTTCACCAAACAGAGTCATCGGTTGATCCTGATTTACCAGCTTAGTAGTAGGATGTGTATTCATATTCTTCTTATTTTAGAGATTATTTTAATTTGTTTGAATAGATACCTTTCAGAATCTCTTCAGTACTCTTTTCGGAATTCTGAGCAGTAGCTTTGTTATCGGATTTATCCTCTGCCTCAGTTGCAGAAGAAGCACGGCTTACATCGTGAGAACCGCATTTAGCACAGGTCATTGGGAATTTTTCTTCCAATCGAGCTTGGTAATCTTTAGTAAGAGAGATCAAAGTTACCATGCCGGTAGTTTCGGCATTCAACATTGTAACGATAGTTTCATCAGCTTTGTCACCCATAAGTTTTTTATAGGTTGCAACAGCATTTCCACGGAGAGATGCAATGTGGTTTTTACCTACCTGAGCCATTTCCTTCAGATTTGCAACTTCTGCATTCAGATTAGTAACCTGTTCTGTAAGAGAAGTTTTTTCTGTAGTTAAGTTATCCACAGTAGTCTGAAGAGTGTTACGAGAATTAACCAATTCCTGAATGGCTGCAAATGCAGTTTCCTCGTTCATCTCTGTACCTTCGGCAAGAGTAAGGCAATCTTTACCAAAGATTCTTTCTAAAAATTTTTGTAGTTCATTCATATCTTTATTATTAGGATTTTGATTTCCTTGGTTATCATCATAAGATTGGGAAGTATCGTTATTTTCACTGAACAAAGCTAGATCAGTTTTCGTATCATAGAAGAAATACTGTTTAGACTTATCATCCCTATATTCTTCGTATGAAGCCCAAGTTCTCTTGGCAAAATTGGGATTAATGATTTTACCATCATCCCCAATCTTCTGAGCAAAAGCATCAGCTCCATGAGATACCAAAGAAGTTTCTAAGTATCTTACTACTTCAGTAACGATTCTTCGTACCATAACTCCCTTAGAATCATAGGTACCCAGTTTCTGGTAGAATTCGTTATCTTCCATATTTGGGTGAGACTTATCCCACTTAAACTGTACTGTTACTGAGTTAGAATGGATAGATGGGGGATCCATAAGAATGCCTCTAGCAATTCTCGGATTTGCTTTACCATCAATCTTTAATATACCATTAATACCTGCAGGAATAACAAAAGAACCATCCTTGTATTCATCTTGCCAGATAACTTGTGATACAGCTCCAATAGCATTACCAATATTAGTCTCATGGTCACAGTTTACTGTTTGTCCTAAGAGCATTCTCATAGAAGCTTTTAATACTCCATTTTGACTAAAATCGGTGGGGTTCCAGTTCTTAGACACAATAGTTGCAGATAATAATCTGAACATTGGTTCTATAAACTCCTCATCTTTGGGAGTAAGTTCTTCTGGCTTCAAGTCAGGATAATAGGTATTATAATCTATTTCTCCTCCCCAAAAACCAAATTGACTGACTGACTCCTTAGAAGTTTGAGCCCATTTATAAAAATTCTCCGAGAAGGTTTGTGGTTCTATGGATGTTGGGATATACCCAGCCATTATAGTATGACCACTACCTATCACTAAAGAATCCAAATGTTCTCTGTTCTTTTTAGTAATCGGTTTACTCATCTTGATTTAGTATTTTGATCTCCTCGTGAAGGAGCCGGGTTATTTTTATCTCTTGATCTACGAGCGGATTGATTCTTATCGTCCTGTCTCTGTTTCTTCTTAGTACCCTCTTGTGGGTCTGAATTACCTCCCTTAGCAAATTGGTCTTCCAATGAAACTCTTGGTTCTTCTTCTGAAGGAGAATCATAACCCATTTCCCAAGCATATTGATATTGAGAAATGATACCTGCCTTGTAAAGTAAGTCAAGGTTCTGAATCTTATACTGTCTACCCTGTTGGATTTTAACCTCATCAGAGATAGTGGATGATCCCCAAGTAATGGATATTCCCTTACAATCAAAGCCAGCCAGCCGTAGTTCTAGTTCATAAATAAACTTAAGAACATAAGAAACTATCATTTGGATATTCTTTAGCTGACTTATAAGCTTAGAAAGCATAATACCAGTTGCTCCTTCTCCAATGGAAGCTTGTACTCCAATTAGGTTGCCATTTACTCCCAAACCATTAGCAACTGATTGCTGGTTCATATTCCAGGGTTTATCAATATTGCTCATCTCTTTTGAAGTAGAGTTAAGTTTAAACTGGTGGTCATCAATGTAACCAGTTACTACTCCATCCTTCATACCTTCCCTTACATTCTGTTTCAAACGTATTAGCTCCCTATTTAATCTTCTAGTGTAAGCTTCTACATTTTCATTAGGTTTCTGTTGTGGTTTTTCCATCAAAGCCTCTAGAAAACCAACCATACCACAGATTTCCATGATATGTTTAAAGTTAGTTTTCATATCATGCTGACCCTTTAATGAATCCAAAGATGCCATAAAAGGAGGTATTCCGTAAGGTTCATCGGTATCATTATACATACCCACATAACAATAGGTCTCTGTATTAAGTTTGATATAATCTTGCTTATTCGAGCCATTCCAAAGAGTGTTCCTCTGATATGGACTGTATACACCATTATTCTCTCTTTTGAATACTATCCTGTCTGGTTTGAGGAATAATATAGTAGCTAAACCCTCAAGCTTTTCATTTGGTACAGCTTCTACTGAGATAGCTCCACTAATCATCAATTGAACTATCATCTTGTTTACCAAACCATCCATACCGGCAGTATAGTTAGACCATTTGGGAGATACCTTAGAAAGATGATCTCTCATCTTATCAGCCTCTTTATCGGTATTATTAGGGAAGGTTATGTTGTGACCAGTATTAGCAAGCTTAAACATATCCTGTAAAGCTATGTTAACATCTGGATTCACTTTATATAAATCCCTTAAAAGCTGAATCACTTCAACACGAAAAGAAGGCGTAACCATCTGAGTTAAGCCTTTCAATGTATGAATGAAGTTACCTGGGTCATCATCCGGTTCCGATACTCTACCGGGTGAAATAGGTACCTCCTCTTTTTTACTTGGAGGATTAGCCTTGTTTTCTTGTATTGGAAATCGATTCCTTCTATCGAATCCAAAAAACTTAAGAATTTTCATTTCGGTTGTATTATTACATTAGTTTTTCCTTTTCGTATGTGATTACAAATTGCTTTACCAAATATATCATCATCAGAATAAACATCTCCTTCCAAATCCACATCTACAGCAGAAGTATTATTTCTGTGTTTACCCATGGCTACGGGTCTACCCAAACCATCATATATAAAGGTAGGAGCTTCTTGAACAAAGAAAGGATCCTTCACAATGATATTTTCTTCTCGAATATCTTGTTCTAGACCCTCTATAATTACTGAACGATTCTTTTGGGTAGTTAACCAACCTGGAGATTTATCAACCTCTGGTCTGGATTTACCTTTCTTTTTCAGAAGCTTTTGATAGTAGTATAGATTAGGGTAACCTTCTGACTGAAGAGCAGAAGTTACTGCTAACCCAACGTCGTTAGATTCTGGAGCTACAACAGCAAAATTAAATAATTGCCCAGTATCTCCCAGTAACCTAGCATATTTATCTACTGCCATTCTTCCCTTATACACAACTTGTTCTTCTCCCAGCTTGTCCATACAAGTGAAAGAAGAATAGTCTGAGCCTCTACCTGTTGCAACGTCTGCACCGATAAAGTACTGTTTATTTGGATCTGGTTCGTTGAATTGTCTATACTGACGATTGAAACGATATTTTAAAACTGGATAATCACTTAAGCAATCTTCGATAGCCTTGATATCTGCCATATCAAATACTGTATTACCTGAAGAAAGAAAGTCTCCATCGATTTCTTGTGCAGTTCTTTTTGGACCCAATGCAGAAGCCATCTGGTCATACCAAGATTGATCCCGTTCTGGGTGCATCTGCCAATATAATCGAATAGCATTGAAAGGATTACCTCCAGCTATAGCATCTACCCATGTTGAATGGTAAAAATTACCCATACCGTATGGAGTAGAATTGATGATGGCTGAACCTCCGGTGGAAAGCGTAGGGAAGGCAGCTGCCCAAATAGCTGAAGCCCACCGAACGATTGCAGCCTCATCAATTACCAGGAGAGAAAGAGATTCTGAACGACCGGCTTCGGAAGATGTTGGGATGGATTCTATGAATGAACCATTATCGAATTCAATCATAGAGGCAGAACCAAATTCCCCAGTTCTTCCGTTGATGATAGGTGTTTGCATATACCATGGAAGATTCTTATACATGAACTTAATCTTCTTAAGTACCTTTTTAGCTGTAGTATCCTTAATGGAGATAATGTTTATCTTCTTATTAGGATGATATGATGCCAGCCATAAGCAGTACATAGATATAAGTTCTGTAATACCCGCTTGCCTGAACTTTAACAAGATATTGAATCTCTGGAGTATAAATTGGTATAGTACGGCTTTTTGATACGGATATAATTCAAATCGAACCTTTCCTCTCACTGGATGTATCACATAACAAAAAAGACTGAAAAAGAAAACATCCGTTGTAACCCTAGATAGATTAGATAATTCTTCTCTTGTAAGGTTAGTGGGTGTTTCCTGTATCTTCTTTGCCATAAAATCTAAAATTTATAAGTTACTACCAGTTCTAAATCAGTTTTGATACCTGAGAAATATCTTGGGTAATAAAAACTGTTTATCCCCAGTTTGTAATTAAATCTCTTAGTCTCGATTGAAATTCCTGTTCCCAAATCCCATAGATTGTTAAAGGGTCGGTACTTACCATAAACATAAGGAACTAATCTTATTCTAGATTTAATTTCTTGTGTGGTAAGTTTTCCGTTATACCAAGAATACTTGTAATTATTAGTGTCGATATTGAATAATCTACTAGAATAAATTCCTGAATTTTGATTAAGGAAACTCAATGTAAGTTGATTCTTATCGATTACTAATTGAACAAGAGAATCCTTCTCTGATATCTCTGCTGAATCGGTACTGCATAAACCCTGGCTAACCGAAGAATGCGGAGAATTGTAGAGAAGGATTCTACTTGGGTTAAGTAAATTATCGTAGGAAATTGGCAGGAAATCTTTCCTCAAATAAATTGTATCAGTATGTTGAATGATCTCTTTATCAGGTAACATACTGAGTTGTTGATTCAGTTTGTAATTCCTGAAGCAAAGGTAAATAGTAAATCCTAGTAAAAGGACTACCATGGCAACTTTAAGCTTCTTCATCTTTTGATCTGAGATAGGCATCTTTTGTTTTGTATCTATCAATTATTACTCCCAAAATTACTTTGAAATTATTACTGAAGTCAGTAGTCGGAATTCTAAATCGAATATCAATCCCTTTTGAATCTTGAGTAATACTCATTCTGATTTTTCCCTTGTGACTCTTTACAACTCGATTATAAAGAGTTGCTAAGAGATTAAACATACTCTTCAGATTTTTCGGTAATATCTCTGTTCTGTATAAAGTTTCTTTGTTCATTGTTACTTGAGTTTTTCGGTTTCAATTCATAATAGTCAACTCACTCTATATCAGGTGCTTGGCATTCATTTGCCAAGTCTGGCATAAGCCAACTAATTCAAATTCAATCAGTTACGAAACTGGCTTTGTTTTTCCCTTAACAATCCCTTTTCCTGATTGATCTTTTATCAGTATTCCTTATTCCAATATTCCTTATTCCAATATTCCTTATTCCAATACCCTTTAAAAGCCTATTAGATTATATAGGGGGGATTCACTTGAAATTAAGGCATTTCTTAAACCATAATCCTATTTCACATACCGACCCTTTGCTCAAGGTATACCTAGCTTTATTTAACCAGTAGTGATAAGTCTTAGGATCCCAAGTAGCAAATCCTCGAATAAATACTCGGTAATTTTCAGGGAATCCCATAATGGCCTTGAAATCATAAATACCCAATGGATACCCATCTGGTCTGAATTGTCTATCAGAGGGTCTGAGTGTTAAAGGAGGTTTATCATCTTCTAATCGGTATACTCCTGGGAGAGTACTCATCTTAGCAGTTTTAATAGGCCATTTCTTTTCATCCTTGAAATCATGAGTCCAAAGTTGTCTTACTTGTCTGACTGTAAGATTTTTCTTTTCAGGTAATTTCCGATAATCATACATGGCTAAAACTTTATCAGAGAATGGAATTAAAGCTTCCTGTGGGGCTTGTACTAGTAAATCTCTAGTAAGTTTTGGAGTATTTACTTGGAATACTTCATTAAAAGAATCCAAATACTCTTTTCCCTTGTCTAAATGAACTCCGATAATTACTAATCTTTTTCTTGATACTTGGGAGTTTCCGAAGTCAGAAACGCTTCTTTCGTGAAAAATAAGTTTATAGTTCTTAAAGAAGTCCGTTAACATTTCTTTAGAAATGAGAGATAGCAATCTTGGTAGGTTTTCTATAAGAAAGAGAGCGGGTTCGTAATATTGAATTGCTTGGAATACTAGTTGTATACTTTTATTACTTTTAGGGTCTCCAAGAGCCTTAGATTTAGATAATCTCATAACTGAACAACTACCACAATCAGGACTAGATAAGATGATATCTGGATGCCAATCTTCTGGTAATTCGTACCCTTTTAAGAATGGTATACCTTTAAAGTTAGCTTTCCACTGGCTTTCAGATTTTGTGTGAAAAACCGATCTTGGTTCAATATTTCCAAGTAGATTAAATTTTTTAGATCTCAGGAAAGGGAATAATAAAGCTCCCTGACCTGCACAAATACCAAGTAGATTAAATTTTTCCATTGTGACTATATAAGTGTGAAATTTAAAATGTGAGTAAACAAATGAAAGAAAATATTCCTAGTTTACCTTGTCATTTTGTAAGTGAACAAGGTCAAGTATTTAGAAAAGATGAATATATAGATGGTCGTAGTGGTAAGATATTCCAAAAACGAAAGGGGTCTTGGAAAAAATTACATATATCTATACATACTAATCGTAAAGGTAAATACCCATGCCCAAAGGTTCATGTATGTGTTAAAGGTATAACCCGTTCTTTAAAGGTATCTAGATTGGTAGCTGAAGCTTATATACCAAACCCTTTAAATAAACCCTGTGTATGTCATAAGGATAACAATCCTTTAAATAATCACGTAGATAATCTATATTGGGGTACTTATTCTGAGAATATGCAACAATGTATTAGAGATGGTAGATTCTCACATAATAGTACTCCTGGTAAAATAGGCCAAGATTCACCTACTTCTAAATACTCTAATAGGTTAAAATTAAGAGTATTTAGATATAAACGTAGGCATCCCGAAATATTACTGAGAGAACTCAGCACTAAATTCAAGATGCCACTATCTGTAATATCTAAAATAATTAAAGGTATAGACCCTATAACTAAACCTTATTTGTAACTTCTCAATTTTATGTACTTGAACCAAGCATAATGCTTTCTAGTTGAAATATAATTCAGATTTGAATCATTATTATGAGCTTCTTCTTCAAAGCTTACATCATGATATCTTTCATTTTGCTTGTTCCATTTAGCAAAACAAAGAATAATTAAGTACTCGATTCCATACCAAAGGTAGAAAAATACCCATAACATCTCAGCCATTTGCTTTGAATGTATATGTTCATGGTTATAATCCACCTCAGTAAACTTAGCCCCCTTTCTTACAAACACTAAACCAAAGATGTTGATAGCTTTGTATCCCTTGAAAGGTATAAGGTTGTTATAAATTACTTTCATAGCTTATCCTTGAAGTTTTCATATGTATTTCTTAGCTTTTGGTCGTAGTTATTCTCTTTGTAGGCAGGACCATTATATCCTTTTGCAAAGGCATCCCAGTCTTTTGCCTTCAAATGTTTCACCAAACCTGAGTTATAGAGGAAATGGTACATCATTTCTAGCTGCATTTCATGAGATTCAGACATCTTTTGGATCATTTCATCTACTGATTGACATCCACAAAACTGATAATTGAAGCCCATAATCTGTCCTAATCCCCAAGAAGTTGACAAATTAGCACAGTTTTCATCAATTTTACGAGCTGCTTCGAGTCTTTTCCACTCTCCTTCACCTCCCAAGTAGAATTCTTTGGTCCATTTTTGATAAACTAAGGATGGATTTCTCTTGGCTAGGTCATATAAATAGGTTCTTTTACCTTCTCCATCGAGTTTTATCTTCAAATATTTCCACATTACATGACCCTCGAAGAGAATCTGAGGTCTACCAGAGGGTAAAAATCCGTCTCGATTACCACATTCTACTACAGTTACTGTCTTTAACAGAGCTGGTTCAAGGTTTAACTTGTTTGCAACCTTGGCAATTAATTCGTTAGTAAGTTTATCCATAATATAAATTCTTAGAGTTTACATTAAAGAGGATAAAGTATTGCTTGTAGCCTTTCTTAGGTGGGTATATCGAGTTCTATTTATCAATGAATAAATAATTTAATTATGGATATGGGAAAGAAACAACAGATTATGGTTGATTGGTTTAGGAAAACCTTAGATGAATCGAAGAAACCCTGGAATACCCAGGTATATTTGATAACTGATAAGTATCATGTTTACATTGCCAACAAGGATATCAGATTAATAGGAAGTAATTTCGGTAAGGCAATCGATAGACCTTTGAAATATTTCTTATTTACTGATGGTAAGGTACAGTATTTCAACAGTATAGAATTTCTTGGCTATTTGCCTTTCGAATTAAGAGACGAATACCCAGTCAATTGCAAACCTCTAAATCCTTGGGAATACGACTACTACCGTCAGCATGGGATAACCTCAGAAGATTTGCAGAATTTATTCAATAATGATTGATATTTAAAAATAAAATAGTATATTTGTATAACGAAATAAATACATTATTTATATGAAAAAAGAAGTAATAAAACTCAAAGAGGGTAACTCGGTAATTTACCAAGACAAAACCCTAATGGAAAAGGCAAACGTAGTATCTATCGATAAAAAGAATGGTACTGCAATATTATCTAATAAGGTAATAATTACTAGAACAACAAATCTAGAGGGTCAATTTACTCGATTAGATGGAAAAGGTAATGCAATAATCCTACCTTGTACTACAGAGAATGAACAGAAGTACAATGCCTTTGTTGCATATCACCAATCCAAGAAATCCTTAGAGGCAATCAAAAAATGGTTGGATGATAACGGGAAACACAAGGATGATGAAACCTTTGAGAAAGTGATAACCTTAGATAAGAAACTTAAAAAATTAATTGAAAAGCTCAATGAATAGTACTTGGATAATATTAGGCATAATCTATGGGATATGCCTAATCCCCTCTATAATCTTAACTAAGATGTTATGTCAAGAAATCAGGATGATAATAAGACCCAACCTATTATTTCTTACCATCTGGTTAGTATTACCTTTATTTCCTATTTACCTAATATTCTTTAAAAAGAAAAACAATGGCTAGAATTAAGGATTACGACGAAGATTTATCTGCTCCCAAGATATTAAGGAGAAGAGATAATAAAGGTAGGTTCATTAAAAAGGACCTACCACCCTACCTTGGTGCTGAGCAAGTATTAAAACCTAAGAACTACTATCACTTCGATAGTCACGGTAATTATAAGGGTAGCTCAATGAATTTTGATGCTATGGTATGCCTTGGCTTTACTTGGTTTAAATTACTGGGAGTAGCATTAATGATGTTACTATGGCCAATAGTATTTATATATGCCCTTAATGATGGGATAGAGGGATACCCATTTAAGAAGTATGCAATCCCTTATACCTTTATCTTAGTGGTTTGGTTTATAATATTCTTATATGGATTAGTATCATGAGCAATATAGATGAAGAAGCAAAGAATAACTTCACCATAGAGATGAGGATATTCGAAAACTATGAGAAAGTAAAGTATGAGATAATCAAGGTAATTGATTTCCTAAGACATGCAGGAACTAACCTAGGGAAGGGTAGGATTAAGGAGATATTGGATATTATTCTGTAGTATGAATGCCAGGGATGTTTTTATTCTCTGGCTTCTTTGTGTGATTATTACTATATTCCAAAAATACTTGATATTATGAAAGAAAATATTCCGGGATGTCCAGGGTACCATGTTACCCGTAATGGTAAAGTGTATAGTAATAAATTAGGGGCTTGGGTTAGGAAATCCTCTTTTTATACTAAATCTCGCAATGGTAGAAATTGTGGTTATGAGTATGTAGTGTTACATGTGGATGGTAGGCAAAAAGGGTTTGGTGTTCATAAGTTAGTAGCAATGGCTTATATTCCTAATCCTAATAATTATCCTATTGTGATGCACTTAGATAGTAGGAGAACCCATAATGTTGTAAGTAATTTGATGTGGGGTACTCCTAAGATGAATATGGCACAGATGGCTAAGGATGGGAGAAGTACTAGAAAGTATAAGTTTAGTAAGAGGCAGTATAGACGGTTAGTTCGTTTAAGAGAGCAGGGTTGGACGTTACAAAGGTTGGGAGAGAAGTTTGGTGTTTCATTTTCGGTGGTTTATCGGGTGTTAAGGTCGAATTATTTTGGAGAGTAGTAATAACCCTTCACGAGGAGCGATTTTGGTGTGGTACTAAATGCGGGGTACGGTAGCCCTTATTTAGAATAAGTCAAAAAAAAAGTAAGGGACAAACATTCCCTTACTTTCTAAAAAATTTTAAGAATTAATTATAATTCAGTTGCTTGCAAGAAAAATCCTATTTGATTATCTGAATCAATATTTAAATTGAAAATATAATTATTTTCGTGACCCTGTTTTTCTAAATTAGGGTCTACTCCAATTAATTCACAAATTTCTTCTCTAATTAGGTCTAATTTTTCTTGTAGCAATTCAATTTCAGAATCCAATACTTCACTTTCTAATTTAGTAGAAAAACTTAAATCCCTATGAGTATAATTATAGAAACCTTGAATTAAAATACTCGTAGTAAAATCAAATTGGACTAAATGTACATGTAAACTAATTTTAGAATAATCTTTACAGAAATCAAAATATGTTTTCATATAAGTAATTATTACAAAAATAATTTTATCGAAATCATTAATGCTTTCTAAAAATTGCTTTGCATTACAAAAATTATTTTTCTTTTCTTTGAACTCGTTTACTAAAGAATTTTCAAAATTTTGCATAGCTTCGTAAAAATATCTAATATTGCGTTGATTAATACGAAAATCTATGCTCTCTACTGTATCTCGATTATAAGAATATTTAAAGCTAATTTCTTGTTGAAATCTTTCTTTTGTTTCAAAACTTTCTTGTAAAAATTTAATAGTTTTCATAATGATTTATAATTTTTGAGTAGGGAACTAAATCCCTACTCTAGTTAAACATTGATTTATTTTTTTACGATTTGTAAAGCCTTTTTCAAAATTTCTTTATTTGTTTCTTTCATATTTTCAGAACAAACAGAAGAAAGAGAAAAATCATTTACTTTGTAAACTTGTTTGTAAAAATCTAAAAACGCTTTTTTTAATTTTTCTAAGCGAGTTTTGTCCTTTTCTTGTGTCAAACTTTCGGACAATGAAAGAATTGTATTTCTAAATTTCTTTCGAGCAACTTTTTTCTCTTTGTCCGAAAGTTCTGAAAAAATTTCTTCTTTGTAAATGTCTGATTTTTTAACACCGAAAGAAGTTTTTAAAAGTCCCTCAGTGGACTTATTCAAATTAGCTAGAATATCTTTATAAAGAATATTGTTTGCTTTAGATTGTGCTTTAGCTTTTTTAGCACTTACTTTGTTTACTTTTTCTTTTGTAGAATTTTCAACAACTACATTTACATTCTCAACTGAATTTAATTTTTTTTCTTCCATAATAAAAATGCTTGAATTTTTGAATTTATTTTATTATAACCTTTTCGATAAAAATTCAAGTCTTATTAGAAACTCGAAAAGGTTTTTTTATTTCTCTATGCAAATATAAGAATAATATTTTAATCTGCAAAATTTTCAAAGATTTTTTTTTGAAAATTTTTCTTATTAAATTTTAGAACTCTTATTGTTTCCGACATTGCAAATATAAGAATAATATTTTAATCTACAAAAAAATTCGAGAAAAATTTTTGTTAAAAATGAATTTTATTATTTTAAGAATAATTTTCAGAAAATATTTGCATATCTCAAAAATTTTATTATTTGCGCATACATTATTTATTATCAAAAATTTTTATTAAATTTCTACCCATTAACCTCCGGGTGGCCTAAATTGCCCGCACGTTATCCGCTATATAATACCTATATGATAACAGATTAGGGCCATCTATGGTTCATACCTATATCCTCTTGGTAATCCTCGTACTAAATCCCCATGGCCAGAAGATTCTAGGGGATTTTCGGAGGGCCTTTTAAGTGGCTATAGAATATCTGTATATTATATACCTATACCTGAAGGCCATATATGGTCGATAGTTAGCATACTTAGGTAAGCCTTATAAGATCTATAGATAGGCCTAGTGGGTTCTTATATAGGGCTAGTAAGTATATGTGTAGTAAAGCTCTAGTACCTCTTAGGTAATTATATGAAGTCTATAGATGGCTTCTTAGGTATGTACATAGAAAAGCCCAGGTACCTTAGTTAGGCCTGGGCAATATTATTAGTATTCGCAATATTCTCGTTCAAGGTATATATTGAGATCCTTGAAAAGTTTTATACCAGGTATAGGACCATCCTCGTCTTCGTCCCAGGTATAATATTCGATAAAGGTAGGAGCATAGCCTTCTACGTCTGTGACTAAGATTTCGTAATAATAGTCTGGTTTGAAATCTTCGATAAAGTTTTGGACAAAGCCTTGAATAATATTAGGATTAGGCTCTCCAGTAGTAACACCCGTAAGGATTTGGATTAATCGGTTTGATAATTCTTCGGTATTCATAGATAATAGGATTTGTAGGCACCCTGTTATGGGTGCCCGGTTAATAATTTAATAATTGTAGGGGATTGATACTGTGAAAAAGCTATTGAACTCTGTTATGATTGGGGCTTGGCCAAAGCATGCTTCAGGATCATAGGCAAATGTGTCCCGTAAGCATTCGATGCAAGCATTACTTGCAGTGTCATCGTCATCGAAATGTTCTGGATCGTTTTTAAGGAAAGTTAGTATATGTATACCGTCTTGGTCTGGGTTATCGATTGTGGTAATTGATATTAAAGTAGTGTAGTCAGGTATAATGGTATTTTCCTGTAACTCCTGTAGGTAAGGAGTAATGAACTCTGGTAAGCCTCCAGGATAGGAGTGTTCGGGGTTGTTTTTAGTAATAAAATTACATTGAATCTCTTTTGCAAAATTAAATGAAGTTTTAATTGTTGTTTCCATAATCTAAAATTTTAATTAGTTATTAAATTAATTATCTGATGCAAATATAAGAACAATATTTTAAATATGCAATATCCTTGATTGCCTTTCGAAGGCCCCTAATGTCCTAGAATTATCTAAAATAACCATAATATAAATACTTATGCAATTAACAACAATATTACTAGGATGGCAATTAAAATTGGCTCCTTGATTGCCTAGAAATTTATTAAATCCGAGGCCATTTATGGCATAAATTGTGTACCCAGTTTTATAAAATCCGAGCCTAAAATAGCCCCTCTAGGTACACAATTTTAATATAAATCCTAGCCTCTTGGCAATTAAAATCCGAGTCTAGGTACACAAAATCACAACCTAAATCCTAGATTACACAAACTAGCCAAACAGAACACTTTTCAATTACACGTGTGAAGCTAAAATACATACGTATCTAAATCCCACCCATATTAGTATATTATATATAGGCGTTACTAAAATAGCTACGTGTCAAAAAGGCTCATATACGTATCTCAAAAACTATTGCCAGAGTGTACTTTTTGCTTTTCTGTGATTTGAGGGGCCATGTATGGTGATTTTATTGCCTAAAATGGCCTTTGGGGCCTCAAGGATTTAGTACTTTAAATTTTGAGAACTATAGTGTTTGGTATAGTAAGAGAGCCTCCAAGGGTATGTTCCTGACTTTTTCGAAAAACCCCCGTTGGTACACAGAAAAGGAATAAACCAAGAGCCTAAGAAAGGTATATTAGTATTAGTTATATGTATTATATATTGATTGTAATATAGGGGATTTGTATCTTAGTTAGTGATATGTGTATATTCAGATTAGGTGTATATGAGGTTTATTGTGTACCTTGTTATATATTATTTCTTTGTTGGGAGTGGGGTAGGTGGGTTGTGTACCTAGTATCTGTATACTTGGTTTGTGTACACAGAAATACCTAGAGTTTTCTAGGCTCTAGGTATTCTTTTTATTTATCTTTTGTGGTGTTGGGAGAGGGATACTAGATCTTCTGGGTTCTGAAGTATATCCTGTAGGTATGGGTTTATCTCTTGGATGTTATACTGGGCTTGGAACCTAGAGATGGTACCCTTTAGTTCATCTATTAGAGTATCATAGAGGTTATTGTATATTATCTCTTTGATTTTGGTTTGGACTTCTTTGTTTTGTTCTAAGGGTATTTGTCGGGTGGTTGAGACTTGGATTTCTATTGGTTTCCCTAGGTCTGGTACCGTTGGTAGGTTACCTATATAGTCTAGTCCAGAGATGAGTTCTAATATTTCTTCGTTGGACATAGATAATATATAGTTGGGCTCTTTGTATACTTTGCAGGATAATATTTGATTACCATTCTGACTGATTGTGATTCTTGATGAAGGATTTGTTGTTTTCATTGTTTTAGTTATTTTTTAATTGTTCGAGTAGGTTTGATATCTCAAGTTGATGAAGGATTTCTGTTTCCTTGTGATTGGATTCCCATCTCTTGATGGCATTGTAATAACAGGTATATTGGGTTATCATCTCTTCCGCTTGGTCTTTGTCTTGAATAAAGGATTTTAGGTGTTTTTTGAGATCAATTACGATTATATCTTGGTGTTCTGGAGTTAATTGAAGGATTCCGAATAGGATAGCCTCTACCTGAGAAGGAGAATAATCATAGTATTGATCATCAGCACCTTTGGTTAAATCCATGCGAATAAGATTTTCTCTCAAGCTTTCGAATAAGTCCTTCTCTGAAGCATAGGTAATAATATACCCAAGGGACTCGTCAAAGGGTTCGTCTTCTATCTCGATATCGTAAATCTCGATGTAGTCGATAATGTCATTAATAATGATAATGAATCCACCAGCATAGTCATAAGTATAAATGGTATAGGGATTAAGAAGTAATTTCTTAAGGTCTTGAATATTTTCTAATGTTTTCATAAGTCTAAAGTTTTTAAAGTAAATACTTAAATTAATTATCTGATGCAAATATAATACTTTTATTTTATATATGCAAACCATGGTTATCATGGCTGAGGAATGGGTATGATATCTGTTATGATGACTTTTTCTGAAGTAAGATTCCAATAGTTCTGGATTTCCTTCAGGGCATTAATCATATGTAGATGTTCTGGTATCAGTTCCTCCCCAGGATATCTGAGGTAATCTCTTATTTGTTCTGTTCGATAACTGAAGGTAAAGGCCTGGGTATCCTTTAGTATTTCACGTACATGCGTTTGTCCGTTATTATTTACCGGTATATTATCGAATACCTGATATGAAATTAGAAATCTACCTTGGGTTAGCATATATCTCCATTATTTGTTCATATTTATCCGTGCTAGTAAAAGTATCAAGGAAATAGTTATATTCCTTCTCATTAGTATGGAATGGATGCTTGTGCAATTCATATTTGCAATAATGTTCCCATGGGTTACCTGATATGAAGGTATCTAAGTTAGGCCCTGAGGAATTAAGGAATAGGACTAGGATAAGCCCTATTCCTATGTAATATAATGCTGTTCTCATAATTCGTTACAAATTAGTTCTATGTCAGTTAATTGATTCATGTATTCCTCTTCTGAGGATATATCCAGGGATTTACAGGCTATGTAGTGACCGTACATTGATATACCTGGTTCATAGCCTTGATCATCGTTCATGAAGTAGGCTAATCCTTTTCTATCGATTTCGATTACTGGATAAGGAGGTTCTCCATTGGTTGCTTCCTTATCGAAGGTAGCAAAGTCATAAGTATCAGTGTTATCAGTTATGGTAGAGAATATTTCGATTAGCCAAGTAAAGTCTTCTAGAGGTACTCTGTCTAACCATTCCCATCCGATAGGGTATTCGTTTACTGTTATGATTGGTTCCATATTATAGTTCTTTTAAAATTGCTGTTTTAAATCCGTTTGCTGCTGTAAGTTCTTGAGTCTCTATGTGTACAAGTTCAAAGTAATTCTCTATGTCTTGGATAGTTTTGAAATGTAATGGTACATGATCTTTATCGGCATCATAACCATATTCGTTTTCTACTTGGTCTACCAGTTCTTGGTAAGCTTTACCTGGATGCTCTTCCAAGGAATGGAAAATTCCTTGGATATAAGAGCCTTCTACGATTACTAGGGTTGTTATTGTTAGTTTCATGACATTAGAATTCTAAGTTAAATAATTGAATGGTAAGCATACTTGGGAATTTCCCTCCTTCGTAATGAATGTTAGAAGTATTGGAGTAATTATAGAAATTATCCTTTAGTGATATCTTAAGAATATCCAATAACAATGGATATAACTTGTACTGGTTAGCCCTTAACCATTCGTTGTATTCTTGAATATCGGATTCTGAAGTAAAAGTAGCAGAGAGTTGGATAAAGGGTTTATCCAAAGAATCTGGGTTATGGATATTTGTCTTAAGCCAAACCTTGGAAAGCATGTGGGATTTCTTTTGCATTAGGTTGACTGAACCAGTATTTTGCCATTGTTCATATTGGTAAATTGTGATACCGGTTTTAAGGGCTGTTGTAATGTTGTTCAAGTTCATGACTGCCTAAATTTTAAATGAATAATATATTTCTTTTCTCTGATGCAAATTTAATACTTTATTTTTAAATATGCAATATCCCAGAATACTTAGCTGAGGCTTCTATTGGGTATCTGATAGAGCCTTTTCTGAATAAGGAAAAGGCCATTTATGGATTTTACATATTTCGCATCCTTACGAAAAGCATCTGGATTCTTTTTCTTAAACTGATGCCACCAATCATCATATTCTTCAAGGGTTTTGAATACCTTGTTTAAATCCTTAGTTGGACCTGTTAATTGAATGGTCTTAGGCCATACTTTAACATCTATTCTCTTACCTTCATCGAAATATATACGAGAAGGTATAATTACTTCATCTGGACCTGGATATGGAGTTGTGCTCATAATTTCGTTATTGTAAAAGTTATGTAATTGTCTTTAGTTATCACAAATGTAATGATAGCATTACCTTGTATTGAAATAGATAGAGATTCAGGAGTATCTGCTAATATGTAGTAACTTAAGAAGTTAGCTCTAAGCAAATTAGTAAGTACTTCCCTTAGTCTGAACAAGGTACAATTATCAGGATTACCGTAGATTACTGATTGAAGGTATTGGTCCTGATGATTAAGATGGTACCATCTTAATCTAGCCAAGTTTAGTTTCTCGGCTAGATCAAATTGTACGATATTTAAAAGTCTTCTTATGGGTGTCATACTGTAAATGTGATTTGCATTATGTTTGAAGATATTCTGTTGATAGATTTGATATTATTAGCTTCTCCATCGGTAAAGTTCATGGCAAAGTTTACCAGAGCATCTGCAGCACCATTAGAAGTATCAGGAGTTTGAAATAAGAAAGAGTATATTGCAAATCCGTCCTGTTTAGATATCATTGCAGATAATGCTAAGCATTGGTTTTCAACGTAGGCATTAACTAATAGATTTATTAGATTGTTGCTGTAATCTAGGATTTCCTCTAAGTCTAGGGAAAATAATTCTTGGATTTGAAGACCTAGGTTAGTAACTAACTTGTCTAGATGTTGTGTGGTTTGGAAGGTTTCATTATTTTTCATAAGTCTAAAATTTTAAAATGTTATTAATTATTTTTCTTATGCAAATATAAGCACTTTAAATTATATATGCAAATTCTGGAATACTAAGCTGAGGATATGTGTAAACGCTAAGAAAGGCAGATAGTTAGTCTGCCTTTCGAATTTATACTCTGTATCGGATTAAATTCCATTTATCGTTTACTAGCCTGAATATCCAGAGATAATGGTTAGTGAACTCTAATAGCTTACTGTATTCAGAGGTTTCAAATACCAAGAGATCTGAGTTCTTTTCTAGGATATTGAAATGGATAGTTTTATTAGTACCCTTTCGAAGGATTTCTCTGAGATCATTCTTTAGAGTATCATCCGAAATGAACATATTATATTGTTCTCCCATATAATCCAGATATTTATCCCTGATATCTGGATATATTCTAGACTGGCTTACGTTAAACTGTTTCGTTTTCATCTTGATTTTCTTGATTTATGTTACGTTCGATAATGTTTTGAATACATATTCTTCGGCCCTCTTCTTCTGTCTGGTCCAAGATATAGGTAAGAGAATGACTAAGGAATAACATATCTGTATCATAAGTTCTCTTAAATACAAATACCTCAAATTCCTTTAGCCAGTTATGCTGCATCAAACTTAGGATATCCTCTAGATCTGTATGATCTGTGTCCATATAACCTTGGCATTTATACCAGATATCTGTAAAGACTCCAGTAATATATTCTGGTATCTTGAATCTATCAGATACTTCATGGGCTGGAACTAAATCCTTAGCAGCTTGGTATTTTTCTTTGGTTATTACCATGTCTGATTTACCTGATAGCTTTCTACTGGTGTTAACTATGAGTGGTACCTTGTAGTATAGTAGGTAAGGTTCTTTGTCATATACCCAATATCTGTTTTTGTATTCCTGATAGATTAGTACATAGGGTTTATCTGAATACATACCGAAGAGTCTCATATAAGCCGATAGGTAATTCTCTAGGTCTTTAGCACATTGTATATTCTGGTTGAATACTACCTTAGTATCTTCTAGGTAGATTAGATTCAGGGAATAACTTAACTCTGGTTCCCGTTTACGAAATCTGTTGAATAGGTTTTTGATGTTCATAATGTCTAATATGTAAAATTAATGAATACTGTTCTGGTTCCTTTGAAGAAAGCTTCATGATTGTAGTCTTCGTATTTATGGCAAGCATAAGTTTTAGAAGACCTATCATAATGATCTCTTACCCATACTGGACTGGATTCAGAGTCTTTTAATCTGAATAGTGTACCTGGTTTAAGCTGTTTTAATGTGGTTTTATCCATAATCTTATAATTTATTATGCTGCAAATTTAAGAATAATAAATTAATTATGCAATAAACCTCGATTACCTGTTGAGGAATTGTTCAGCTATTGAGGTAGGCTCTTTTTCTTCATATTGCTCTTCATCTAAATAGATATCCATTTCTGGGTCTGGATCCTCGGGATCTATGTTAGCCTCTATCTCTCTTCTCAATTCATGGTGTTCTCTTGAAGAGAGTTCCATAGCTCCCTTATAATCATCAGTAATTTGCCTCATCTCTGCAGTATTCAAAGTAAGGCCCTCTTTGGTAGTATCAATTCCCTCTTGCTTAGTAGCAACTACCTCGGGTAAAGAAGATAAATCATAGTGATCTGCCAATAATTTGGCTTCCTGTGGCTTGTCCATTACTCTTTGAGATTCTAGGATAATCTTTCTGGCTTCCTCTATTGATATACCTTGGTTCTGATTCAATTGATTATTCTGGGTATCTCCAAATTGATTAAAGATATTGGTAGTTCCTCCACCCATAAATGTACGTATGATGGATTGCAATGAAGTAGAAGAATCTAGTTTCATCTTAAGAGCTTTATTCAATTCAGCCGATATGAATGGAGTGTAATGCCCTCCCTGAGATTCTCTTAGGATATTTACCTGATGGGAGATTTCCATTCTATCCTCTAAAGCCCATGCTACTTGTTCTCCCAATAAAGCCTGTAGCATTTCTTCCTGTCTTTCTTTATCCCAGAGCTTAGATTGCAATAATCTATCTCTCATAAATACTCGTATGTAATTGATATCTATACCTGTCTTTGTTGAGAAGGTATTAATATCATACATAATCCCACATAGCATACCATTACCCATCAACCAGT
>OKSA01000083.1_pt1 | contig 82260 bp, 78 predicted proteins | sample 1601181 | NCBI WGS metagenome assembly OKSA01 (sample SAMEA3541538, study PRJEB24748) | human gut metagenome | biome: human gut; feature: human-associated habitat; material: faeces | place: China | collected 2012
TGGAGAACTCCATGAATTCGTATTTAAATCGATAAAAACAGCTTTAATCGAATAAAAAAACATACAAATTCTTTCGAAAATCAGGCTTTTTTGAAAATTTTTTTAAAGGCTCAAAAAAGTTGTTTTCAATGCACCAAATTTCAAAAACAAGATGAAGTTTTTTGAGAGGATTCACCTCTAAATCAAGACAAACACCCTTGATTCAACAAAGAAAATTACAATTTCAACAAATTTTACATTACTTATTGACATTTAATAGTTTGTCTTTTTTAGAATGTATTCTACGTATATATTATATCATGGTTCACGTATAGAAACAGCTGAAAACCAGTTACATACGTCATTCATCTCATGACTAAAGTCACGAGCGTTCTGACTCTTCCCGTAAAGAAAGATAATTCTTTTGATAGACATCCAATATATTTATTGTTTTTATATATTTCAAATTTAGGAAGAAGAGTTATTACTTTTTCTAAAACTGTACCCACTTCCTGTACCCACTTCATTTCCATTTTGATCATAAATGACGAGTTTATGTCCCCAAGAAAGTCTTCCTTCAACTTGATATATGACCTGACCATCTTCGTTGTATATATCATAACTGTCAAACCAGGAAAAGAATCGTTGTTTAAATAATAGTTTCATAGTATCACCGCTATAAATTATATCACTTTAATCTCTTTTAAGGTTTATTTAAGTTTTAATATGTATACTCACTTACGAAATAGGTGATTATACTTTTCATGCCCTTAGAATAATCATGCCTATTTCTTTTTTTTAACAATTTTTAAATTCTTAAGAAAACTTAAGGAAATCTTAAGGAAAACATAATACAATGCTTCTGAGGTGAATTTGTTATGAAGAAAAGACTCGGAAACATATTGATATTTGTATTGATTATAGACCTTACGATTGGATATGGAATCTATAAAGATGATCAATCAAGAGTCACAGTCAATAAAATCTATACGACTCAGTTTCAAGAGCAGGCATTATCAGATTTAGAAAATGAAAAAGGAAATGGAAACTATACACTTCAAAATATGTTTATGAAATACAATCCATTTTCAACCAATACACAATCGATGTATGTTTATTTTAATACATACAAAGCGGCAAAAATTACATATACAGTAAGTTGTGCTGATTATGCGGATTTTACAGCTACAGCTTATCAGGCAAAAGAATATCAAAAAGAACATGAGTTTCAATTGATTGGATTGATTCCTGATTGTACAAATACAATCACAATTACAGCTACTTATAAGGATGGTACAAGTCAAAGCATAAGTACAAATTATACAATGGGATCACTTTTAGGTGATGAAGATATACAACTTGAACAAGTGTCTGGTTCTAAACAAGATTTAGGCAATGGTTTATATACACTATTAGGAAATGATGCCGATGATCAAGATTTTGTCTATATGTATGATACAAATGGCATTTTGCGTGGGGAAATTCCAATTATTGGATATCGTTCTCATCGTATGTTGATGCAAAATCAAACATTATATATGAGTGTATCAACACATCGAATGGCAGCTATTAATCATTTAGGCAGGATTGAACACATTTATAATTTGGGCAATTATATAGTTCATCACGATTATCAATTTGATCAGGATGGAAATTTGATTTTATTAGCTACAAATGAAGAGAAGAATAGTGTAGAAGACTGCATTTTTAAATTAGATGTAGAAACTGAAGAAGTAAGTGAATTATTAGATTTAGAAGATTTATTTAAAAGCTACAAAGAAAGCACGGACCATAAGGAAGGTTCAAAATGGGATTGGATACATATCAATACACTTCAATATCTAAATGATGATAGTGTTATTCTTTCTTCTCGAGAAACAAGTTCAATCATTAAAATCAAGGATGTAAGCACAAATCCAAGTATTGATTATATTATTGGAAATGAAGATTTCTGGAAAGATACGGATTATACAGAATATCTATATACAAAAGTAGGTGATTTCTTGACAAGTGGAGGACAACATACTGTAACCTATATGGAAGATGATTTGCTTGAATCAGGTCAATACTATCTATATATGTTTAACAACAACTTTGGTTACTCAAAGACTAGAAAAGATTATGATTGGACGGTAAATGAAGGAATTCAAACAAGTATTACAGAAGGTACAACATCGTATTATTATCAATATTTAGTAGATGAAAATGAAGGTACATATACATTGGTCAATTCGTTTGAAGTTCCATTTAGTGCCTATGTATCCAGTGCACAAAATCTAGGCGATCATATTGTCGTAGATTCAGGAATTGCAGGACTATTATCCATTTATGATATGGATGGAAATTTAGAGCAACAATTGAGTATAAAGAAAAATGATCGATTTATTTATCGAATCTATTATTATGACTATAAAGGATATTATTTTAGTTAGAGAGCAATCTCTAACTTTTTTTAAGCCAATTTTAAGTGTTGTTTAGTATATTTATGTTATGACATATAAAGAATTTTATGGAACAGATTATGATAAGTTTAAGAAAGTACTCGATTCTGTTTTAAACACGATTCATTCGAGTTCATTAACTTGTATACAATATACTACTTCTAGGATCAAGTCACCGGAAAGTGTTTTAAAAAAGATTGGCAATGACTATGCATTGCTTCATGACATTATTGGTGTTCGCATCATTTGTTCGTTTGTGGATGAAATCTATGAAGTAAAAGATTGGATCAATTCCAGTTTTGAAGTGGTGCAAGTAAGAGATTATTTAAGACATCCCAAACCAAGTGGATATCGAAGTCTACATGCGATTATTAAAGTAGATGGATGTTTAGTTGAAATTCAGGTGCGAACGATTGCACTTGATTTTTGGGCAAATCTAGAACATCAAATTCATTATAAGAAAGATATTGAAGATGAAAAATTAATTCGTAGTGAGTTAAAACGATGTGCCGATGAAATTGCTTCTTTAGACTTATCATTTCAGACAATTAAAGATAGAATTGAGGGTTAATATGCGATTATTGATTGCGGATGATGAAGAAAATTTGGCTCAAGCATTAAAAGCGGTTTTAGAAGATGCGGGCTATAATTGCGATGTGTGTTTTGATGGAAAGAGTGCCATTCGTTTGATTTCTCAAGAAATTTATGATGGATTGATTTTAGATATTATGATGCCAGAAAAGAATGGGTATGAAGTATTGTCTATTATACGAAAGAAGAAAATAGATATTCCTGTATTACTTTTAAGTGCACTAAATGAAGTAGATGATAAGGTTCAAGGTTTTGATTTAGGAGCCAATGATTATTTATCCAAACCCTTTTCAACAAAGGAATTGATCGCTCGAATTAAAGTGATGTTAAAAGAAAATATAGTGGATGATTCTTATTTACAATTTCAGGATATTCTACTGAATAAGAAAGAAGAGACGCTTTCTTGTAAGAATATAAAATATCAATTGTCTAAATATGAATGTAGTATTCTTTCTTTGTTGATTCGAAGTGAATTAAATCGAGTACCTGTATGGCTTGTGATTGAAAAAGTATGGCAAAATAAGGTGGATGTAGATGTAAAAACTGTTTCACTTTATGTATCTTATGTAAATAGAAAATTAAAAGCGTTAGATTCGAAAGCATATATAAAATTTGATGAAGAAAATATAGAACTGTGTGTTAATATATAAAAAAGAAGAAAGGGTGTGGCAATATGAATATATTAGTTGTGGATGATGAAAAAAATATTGCGTATGCGATTGCACAAATATTAGAAGAACAAAAATGGCAAGTTACGATGGCCTATGATGGTCAAGAAGGTTTAGATCTTGCACTAAGCGGATATTATGATGTAGCTATTTTAGATATCATGCTTCCGGGTATGAATGGTTTTGAAATTGTACAGAAGATGCGTGCAAATAAGATTGAGACTCCTACACTTTTATTGTCGGCATTAGATGAAATTCCAGATAAAGTCAAAGGCTTAAATGTAGGTGCAGACGACTATATGACAAAGCCATTTTCAGCTGCTGAACTTGTAGCTCGCATCAATGCACTGACAAGACGAAAAGGGGAAGTCATCGTTCATGAATTAAAATATGAAGATCTTTCTTTACAACTTGATACTTGCGAGTTGTATTGCGCGAGTCAACATATTCATTTGGGATATAAAGAGTTTGAAATAATGAAACACTTAATGTTGCATCCAGAAATGATTACCTCTAAAGATGATTTGATTGTTTCGGTATGGGGAAGTGAAAGTGATGCGATGGATAATAATGTCGAAGTATATATTTCATTCTTAAGAAAGAAATTGAAGTTTTTAAAGAGTCAAGTTTCAATCAAAGTGATTCGAAAAGTTGGATATCGACTTGAGGTATGCGATGCTTAAAAAATTACAGACAAAATTCATTTTGATTTTAATGTCCTTTGTCAGTGTCATTCTACTATCTGTATTTGGCATAGTTTGCTGCTCAAATTATGTCCACGATAAAAAGGATGTCGAACGAAGTTTGGAAATGGCTTTGCGGTTAAAAGATAAAGATTTTTCGATTTCATTTGGAAATAGTCGTAATTTTAATGGGAATTCCTTTGTGATCTATACAGATTCTGATTATGAATATATGATCACAAGTCGTACAGTATGGAATATATATGCAGAAGATGCACAAAGTTTGATTGAAAGTGTAGAACATAAAGAGGATGTGGGCGTACTAAAAAAACTTGGGTTTGCGTATAAAAAAGAAAAGATTACGAACTATCAAGTGAATGAGGATACCCTTATTCCTTCTGGTTATGCCGTAGCCTTTGTGGATATATCGAATATGCAGTCCTCTTTTCAAAGAATGTTGATTATATCTGTACAAATTGGATCGAGTGTATTACTTGTATTCTTTATATTAAGTTGTATTTTAAGTAAATGGGCACTAAAACCAGTTGAGCAAGCATGGGATAAACAAAAACAGTTTGTCGCCGATGCTAGTCATGAATTGAAAACGCCATTAACCGTTATTTTAGCCGATAGTGATGTGTTATTAAATCATTCTACAGAATCTATTTCTTCACAGAAAAAATGGATAGAATCCATTCAAAGTGAAGCAAATCGAATGCGTAAGCTTGTAGAAAATATGTTGTTTCTTGCCAAAAATGATGCGAATCGAATTGAAATTTCGATGCAGAATTGTTCTTTGAGTGATATATGTTTTCATTGTGTTTTACCATTTGAATCGATTGCGTTTGAAAAAGGTATTGATTTAATCGATGAAGTGGAAGAGAATATAGAGGTACATGGAAATGAGTCACAATTAAAACAATTGATTTTGATTTTCTTGGACAATGCGATCAAATATACACCTAAGGGTGGAAAGATATATTTTAAGTTGGCAAAGATACAAAATAAACCCGTTCTTACGATTCGTAATACGGATAGTTATATTCCGCCTGAAGATTTAAAACATGTATTTGAACGCTTCTATCGTGTTGATAAATCAAGAAAATATCAAGGTGGAGCTGGTTTAGGTCTATCGATCGCAAGTCAGATTGCACAAAGTCATAAAATTAAATTAAGTGTGACGAGTGATGAAAAACAAGGTACAGAATTTACTTTGAATTTCTAGGAGGAAAATTATGTTTCAAAAAAGAGTCAATCAAGTGATTGAAAAAATGAAAACAGATGGGCTTAAACAAATCTTAGTGAGTGAACCATGCAGCATCTATTATTTAACCGGTGTGGATGTAGGTCCAGGGGAAAGAATGTTTGCGCTATATTTGAATGATGAAGGAAGAAAAGTATTATTTTTAAATACATTATTTACAGTTGAACAAAAGGATTGCGAAGAAATTTGGTACAGTGATACAGACGATTCAATTTCAATGTTGGCAAGTGTGATTGATTCTAAAGAAACACTTGGCATTGATAAAGAATGGACAGCACGCTTTTTGATTCCGTTAATGGAAAAGTGTGAAGGATTAAAAGTAGTATTAGGCTCTAAATATGTGGATGCTACTCGTGCTATTAAAGATGAAAAAGAAATTGAATGTATGATTGAAAATTCACAGATCAACGATGTGGTGATGAAACGTACAAGAGATTTCATTTCAGAAGGTATGACTGAAAAACAAGTAGAAGCTTTTATTCTTGAACAATATAAGTTGCTAGGATGTCAAAATGTTTCTTTTCCACCAATTTGTTCATTTGGAGCTAATGGTGCTGATCCTCACCACATGCCGGATGATTCTGTATTAAAAGCAGGAGATAGTATTGTGATCGATATTGGTGGAAAAAAAGATCGTTATTGTTCCGATATGACACGTACTTATTTCTGTAAAGAAGCAAGTGAAGAATATAAAAAGATTCATGATATTGTTCGTGTTGCCAATGAAAAAGCAGAAGAAATCATTCGTCCAGGCGTTCGTTTATGTGATATTGATTTAACGGCTCGTAATTATATTGCAAGTTTTGGCTATGGTGAATATTTTACACATCGACTAGGACATTTTATTGGTCAAACAGATCATGAATCTGGAGATGTAAGTTCTACAAATACGGAAACTGTAAAACCAGGCATGATTTTCTCAATTGAACCAGGCATTTATTTGCCAAATAAAATGGGTGTTCGTGTAGAAGACTTAGTTTTAGTTACTGAAGATGGCTGTATTGTATTAAATAAAGTAGATAAAAAATATGCGATGATTGGCTAATTATCGCATCAGACTGTTGACAAAGTGACTGTCGACAGTCTTTTTAAAATCTGATAGAATATCTGTGGCAGAAACGTACTTCATAAACCCAAAAATAGTCGACGTTTCTGCCATTTATTATGCAAAAAAATGATATAATCACGGTAAGTACTGAAGAGCTCATGATAATTGCTAATGAGCTAGGTGTCATTTTTGAGCAGTCATATATTCTTGAGAATGGAAATAAACTGACAATTACGAATGAGTCCTAAAAAACGGACATCTGATTTTGTAATATTAGGATGAGAAATAAGAGGTGTGGACGTGGATTGGTCTAAAGTAAAAAAAAGAACATGTCGATCAAGCTATCAAAAAGTTCATAGAAGATAAACCGGAGCACCCGGGACCGCGTTCATATTATCTGATATATGAAGGTGAGAAACTTCCGTCTAAGTATATTCGCGGGATGGCTTATTCAATTGCTACAGGAGAAGAGTTCACTCTCAGCGGATTTAGTGGGGGAACAGAGACTGTCAATTTCTTTAAGAAATATGGCTATACAGTTGAACAGTTATCCGATGATGATACTGAGGACAAATACAGTGTTAATGATGCGGTCTGGATTGCAGCAGCGTTATTAGCAGCGGAACAGTATACAGCGAATCCGAATGCTACTCGTGAAGATGTGTTCTTCAAGCAGTCGGATATAGTGAAAAAAGCTCAATCATTGATAACAAGTAAAGTCGATTCTGCAAGAGTGTCATGGTGGGTTAATGCTGATAATGAAAAGCATACTCAGAATTATTTACGTGCAGATTCATTACAAGATACTACAGCAAGAAGACTTTCAATGATGGATGAGTTCCCTGACAAAACGTATCCCAAAGGATTAAGTATGTCAGATGAATTTGAGATAAATGGACTCCAAATAACAATGGAAGAATTGTTCTTCTTTGTTAAGGAGCAGTACCCAGAGGTGATCAATAAAATGCAAACAGTAGATATCAATTATATTGGCGTATTGGATTACTTGGCAAATAATCAGGAAATCCCTTATTCCAATCCTGAAGTTCCTGGATTAGCACAAGATGAGAAGAAAAGATTACTGAAAGTTAAAGAAAAGGGACAGGCGGCTGTTGCTGAAATAAAAAAGATGGCAGCACGCTGTTCCCAATTGTATGGTCTTGATAAGTGTCTGCCAGTTGCATGGCTTGATGGATCGAATACGAAAACAAGAAAGTATCTCTGTGCGCAGTTGAAATATAAGGATTATGCGACTAATCCTACAAGCGTTTCATTATTTGTTGAGAAGAATAATGGCGTTACTAGATATCGTATCAGTTTGGATATTAGGAACGACGGTACTGATAAGAAAACGATGGCTACATACCATTCTCATTTGGATATACCGAAAGAAGATGGGATGGTCTATGTGTCAGGCAGTAATGAATGGGGGAATCCGGCTGTTATCACAGATACAGTCGATGTAATCAAAGCGAAGATCGATTCTGGTGAGATTCGTAAAGTCCAGCTCTGCGTTTATGTTGAATCATCAGGCGGCAAGACAAATGAGCAGTATGATGCGGATGTAATGGCTGCTGTAAAGAAGATCATTCCATATTACGAGCATGTCATTGGTAAAGCCACTACACCATCGACTGGCCGCGCATGGCTGTTAACATGGAATCCTGCAAGCTGGGATTGGGCTAATTACAAGGCGTGGTGTAAAGATACAAAGCTCGGTAATAAATTTGTTGAGCCTTGGACTTGTGCAAGTAAGCAACCTGCTGTTGGTGATGAGATTTTCTTAATTAAGACAGGCTCTAAACCTAGAGGAATTCTTGCTCATGGATATGTTGCGAAAGGCGCTTATGAAGCAGATCACTATAATCCTGAAAAGGCGTCAGTAGGAGTTAAATCCAATCATATAGACGCAGAATATGACTGGATTCAAGATTATGATACAGAGCCAATGTTGATGCAGGATGATCTTAAGACTAAGCTTCCTAATCAGCAGTGGAGTCCAATGGAATCTGGCATTGAGATTAAATCAAGTATTTTACCAGAGTTGAAAAAGATGTGGCTTGAACTTATTGGTAAGAAAGGTGAAGAAATCACTTACTGGCCAAGCTTAGAAGAATACGGCCCAGGAATCACGAAAGAGAAATGGGTAGAATTATTAAACGACTCGGATGTGACAAACGAAGATAACCTCAGAATGTTTAAGATGATGCTTGAACTGGGCGGGGAGGCCACATGTGCTAATCTTGCTGAAATCTATGGTGGTTCAGCTGGTTCATATAATAACTGGGGTCGTATCTTTGGTGAAAGAGTACACAGAAAGACAAATTGTCCATTGTGCGTTGATGGTGATCGTCAGCGTTATTACACAATTCCGTTTGTCGGAAGATACGTGGTTGAAAAGGGGAAGCGTAGATACTCTTGGAAATTTAGAAGTGAATTAGAGGAGGCGTTAAAGGAAATGGATTTATCTCATATTGATCTTACAACAGAGGAAGAATCAGTAATTTCATACGATAAAAATATAATCCTGTATGGCCCTCCAGGAACAGGTAAAACATACAGCACTGCAATTTACGCTGTGGCTATCTGTGATCAGTTTGATCTGGAGAGTGTAAAAGCTATGGAGTATGACGAAGTGATAATCCGTTATCGTGAGTTGTTAGCAGCGGGTCGAGTAGCGTTTACTACCTTCCATCAGTCTTACGGATATGAAGAATTTATCGAAGGCATTAAACCTGTCTTAAATGGTGGTTCAGATATTGGATATACCATTGAAGATGGTGTGTTTAAAAAGTTCTGCGACGATGCACGTATGCCAGAAAATAATGATATTCAATGCTTTGGCGATTTGTGGGCAGTTAGAAGTAGAGCTGGAGATTCAGACGTACCGTTTGACTATGAAGATTATCTCTACAAGAATGGAGTAATCATGGTAGAAACAAATGATGAATACGACAAGCGTCAGTGCAACATGATTTCAAGAATGAAAAAGGGCGATTGGATTGTACTGGGAAGAGATTACAAGATCGCAGCACTGGGTGTGATTGATGATGAAGAAGTATCAGAGATCGATTGTGAACCGTTCCATTGGAAACGTAAGGTCAATTGGTTAGTAACAGGCTTGTCAGCTACTTTCTCTGATATTGGTATTGTTGGTGGATGTTTCTCTAATTTTGCCATCGCAAAATCAAAACACAAAGTTCAGAATTTCTACAAGCTGATTAAGACTGAAAAGAAAAAAGCAAAACCACACGTATTCGTTATTGATGAAATTAACAGAGGTAATATTTCTAAGATATTCGGTGAGCTTATTACCTTAATTGAAGATACAAAGCGTGAGGGAATGGATGAACAGGCATCAGCAGTGCTTCCGTATTCAGGTGAATCATTCAGTGTTCCTGCTAATGTGCATATCCTTGGAACTATGAATACGGCAGATCGTTCTATCGCACTGATGGATACAGCCCTTCGTAGAAGATTTCAGTTTGTAGAAATGATGCCGGATGCAGACGTACTTAGAGATATCGGTGCAGATAAGGTAGACGATCTTGATGTTGCAGCTATGCTTGAAAAGATTAATGAACGTATTACTTTCCTCTATGATAGAGAGCACACGATTGGTCATGCATTCTTTACGAAGCTTGCAAAAGCTCCAACCATTGAAACCTTAAAGGCAATCTTTGAGAAATCTGTCATTCCACTTCTTCAGGAATATTTCTATGAGGATTACCAAAAGATTCAGTTGGTTCTTGGCGACAATGGAAAGACAGACCCTTCAACAAAGTTCATTCTTGATGAAGAGGTAAAGGTTAAAAATATCTTCAAGGGAAATGCTGATGATGTTGTAGACCTTCCAGATAAGAAATACACCATCAATGCTGATGCATTTGATAACCTTGAAAGTTACAAACAGATTATTTAAAGCGTGGTGAGATAATGGATAAATTGCTTGAGGTGAGAGAGTTTGATACGATCACCGGAAATGCCGACTTTGAAAATAATGAAAAATATAAATATCTTGATGTAGCGGTCTTCTATGACCTTGTGGAATTTATCCATGAATTCTCAGGAGATGAAGAAAATGCTGATGCCTTGGATTTCATGCGCATTTCTTATAAACGTAATGTTGGTGATGTTGTAATTATCAAAAATTACGTTGGCTTGATCCAGATGAATAATGGTTATCAGGTACAGGTGCTTCCTAAGATTAGCTTTGATTCTGGTGAAGACGCCGGAAACAAAGAAACAAAGAGAATATTCCTGAAGATGCTAAAAAGCATGAAGGACTTTCCGAGTAAGGTGTTTAATGATGCAAGCTTGAAAGTAGATCGCATGAATCTCTATGAGATTTTTATAAACATGTATCTGCAGGAAGTACGACAGCTGATTAAGCGTGGAATTAAATCTGCATATGTTGGGCAGGAAGACAACCTTAAATTCTATAAGGGAAAACTTCTGACAAGCCAGCATATTAAGACCAACATGGCCCATAAAGAAAGATTTTATGTGGCTTATGATGAATTCCATCCTAACAGACCAGAAAACAAGCTGGTAAAAGCAACATTGCTTAAATTGCAGAAATTGACGACGAGTGCTGAAAACTCAAAAGAGATTAGACAGTTGTTAACTGCTTTTGAAATGGTGGAACCTTCTACGAACTACACGAAGGATTTCTCACAAGTAAAAATCGATAGAAATACTAAAGACTATGAAATGCTCATGCAGTGGTCTAAGGTGTTTCTTCTTAATAAATCATTTACAACACTCTCTGGAAAGAATACATCAAGAGCATTGTTATTCCCGATGGAGAGTGTATACGAAAGTTATGTGGCGCAACAGATGAAAAAAGTTCTAGGACCGGCAGGCTGGGAAGTTTCAAGTCAGGACAAAGGATATTATTTGTTCATGGAGCCAAGACGCCAGTTTGCGCTAAGACCAGATATTGTTTGTAAGCGTGGTGACAGAACAGTCATTATGGATACAAAGTGGAAAAGCCTCATCAATAGTGAACGCGCCAACTATGGTATTTCTCAGAGTGACATGTATCAGATGTATGCGTACTCTAAGAAATATGAAACATCGGAAATCTGGCTTCTCTACCCATTAAATGATGAGATGCGTGATCATTCTGATATAAAATTTGAATCTGGTGATGGAACAACAGTCAGACTGCATTTTGTTGATCTGACACGTATGCCAGAAACAATGGAAGAATTGAGAGATAAGCTGGAGGTGACTGAGTTATGACAATTGAGGAAAAAGTAATAGAAGTCATTAATGACTATGTCAGCTCAAACGGAACTGCATCAAAGATGACGTCTGACCAATTGTACAGTCTTGTGACTGCTACATATCCTATGAACAGGAATAGTTTCTTACCGGCGGATTATTGCTACAACAGAACTAATGAAGGCATCGATTTTGAAAGACACTCACATCTTTTTGAAAGAACTGATGACGGAAACTATCTTGTTTTAGGTGAAGACTATTCTTATTCCGGACCTGTATATTACAGACGTAGAGGTGAAAAGAAAGATAGTATACGAGGGGTATGGACTAACGGATTATATGAAGAAGGTGCTGCAGTTGTAGATATGACAACGCTTCGTCTTAATGATTTGTTTGATGGGGTTAAAAATACACTTAAGTTAATTCCGGTAACCGTATCTGCAGAGAAGAATGTCGTCTCAGTGGTTTTTCAAGAATTGTCGGTATGCGGAATTAGTGTTGAGGAAGAAGTGTATAAGATCTTCAATGCTACTTCTGATTGGGCTCAAAAGACTTCTTATCATTGTGATGAAGCTAAAGATGGCACTTGGTTCTATTATCTGGAAACAATCGATGAGTGTATTGGTGAAGTTAAACGCCTTGTATCATTTGAAATTCAGAAGTCTAGTCAGGCTAACCATACAAGCGAATTGAGTCAGATGGTTTCAGCTAAGGCCTTTGAAAATGCATATACACATTTTATTGAGCAGGCAGCACGGAATGCTGAATCAAAAAAAGCACAAGGTTCAAAGGTTCCATATGGGTTTAAGGAAAGACCGAATTGTGATGGAGCAGAATTTAAAGCACAGTATGGGCAAGGTACTCCAAGTGCGGCACCTTACATGAATTGGTGGGTTGTATCGATATACTACCTTCCTGAGAATGGAAATATCATCATGGGTATTGAAGAGGATAGATATCCTCATTTAAAGGAAATTCAGATCAAACCATTACGATATGACCAGATTGGAAATAAAAAGGTGAACACTGCAGTATTCTATGCAGCTCATAAGACTTACGTGAACTATGGAGAATTATATGAGAAATTTCTTCAGGTTTGTGAAGAAGTTATGAGATTAGGCTTAAAGTAGAGTAGATTAACGTCTATGATGCTTAATCCTGAGATGTATGCGGATCAGTTTAAAAACGCTTCTTATCAAGAAATGATAAAAGAGTGTGATAGCTTAATGCGATACATTCGAAAATATGAAAAACTTGAGAAAGCAGGAGATTGTTCCGATGAAGAGTGGATGATTCATCCGCAGCCGGATGTAAGATATCAGATGTACATGGAATATCTTGCGGCATTGCTTTTATTGAACAAATATAACGAAGATTATGTCTGGGGAGATAAGAGACTATCAGATCCAGAGTAAGGAGGCGCAAAGTTTAATCCAGGTTTGAGCGTTAGACAAATATTAAAGAACTCAGATATTGATGATACTTTTAAGTGCGGCAATATGGGTGGCATGCGTCGCTCAAAAACTACTAATATATTGGTGTTGATTGCTGATTATACCAAAGGCATTTATCATGATAAATGGATAGGTGGCATTCTCCATTATACAGGTATGGGTGAAAACGATGATCAGGACATTAACTGGGCCCAGAATGCGACTCTTGCAAATTATGGTCGTAATGGAGTTGATATCCATCTGTTTGAGGTTATGGATGCTGGTGAATACATATACTGCGAAAGAATAGAACTTATCACAAAACCTTATGTTGATACACAACCAGGAGAGGATGGACAAGATCGAAAGGTGTGGATATTCCCTATTCGTCCTGTTCCGGATAATGATGTTAAGAAACCACCAATGTTTGTGCTCAAAGACATGGAAGATTATAAGACACGTGGAAAAATGTTGATTGCCAAATTATTTGAATACGAAAGTTAATAATCTAATCACATTAAATGAAAAAGGCATAGCACAAGTTTGAATAAAATCTATTCAAATTATGTGTTATGACTTTTATAATATTTTCTATAGAAAGTGAGAAAAAGAAAAGAAAGTAAAACCAACAGAATGCTTGGTTGATTTTTGCGTGCCATAATCTGAAGAAAATGTCCCTTTGGAGAGGAAAATATAGAAGAAAGCCGTCAAAAAATTCAATATATCCTTCAAAATATACAAAAAAAGACAATTTCATTTCGAAAATTGCCTATACACAATAAAAAGCCTATGTCCTTACGAAAAGGTATAGGCTTTTGTCAACAGTCTGTGCGATGATTGGCTAATCATCGCATTTTTCTTACTATTTACCTAAACAGAATTTAGAGAATAAAGTGTCCAATAAATCTTCTCTATGAACTTCACCTAAGATTTCTTTCAAGTGATCATGAGCTGCCTGAATATCAATTTCTATCAAGTCAGGCTCTACCATCATATCCATAGCTTCCTTAGCTCTTAACATATCTTCTTTGGCTAGATTCAATAAACCAATTTGACGCTCATTTGAAAGTAATGGATCTTCTTTTAATAAATCATTTTGATACAGATTTTCTAAGGCATCAATCAATGGCTGAATTTCTTTATTGGAAGCTGAAATCCAAATGCCATCTTTATTTGCCTCTGCCTTATCTAATTTATTATAGATAATTAAGCGCATTTTATCTTTTGTCAGTTCTAATAATTGTTTGTCTTCTTCGTCCAACTCTTTAGAACCATCAAAGACTAAAAGAACCAATTTGGCATCTTTTAATTTTTCTTGACTCTTTTCAATACCAATCTGTTCAATCTTATCATTCGATTCACGAATGCCCGCTGTATCAATTAGATTTAATTGCACACTACCAATATGGATTTGACCTTCAACCAAATCTCTTGTAGTCCCGGCAATCTCTGTAACGATGGCTTTATCTTCTTCAAGAAGTGCATTCAGTAAGCTGGATTTACCAACATTTGGCTTACCAACAATAATAGTATCAATTCCTTTTTTTAACATTTGTCCCGTTTGAACACGAGAAAGAATGTGATCAATTTTTTCTAACCAATCATTTGTTTTGGGTAATAAGTCATTTGTGGTCAATTGTTCGACATCTTCATATTCAGGATAATCAATATTCACTTCAATTTGTGCAATAATATCCATTAAATCATCAATCAAAGGTTGGAGTAGTTTTTTTACACTTCCCTTAATTCCATGAATCGCCATAGTAGCCGCTGTATTGTTGCTCGCTTCGATCATGTCTTGAACAGCTTCAGCTTGGGATAAGTCAATTCTTCCATGGTAGAAGGCGCGTTGCGTAAATTCTCCTGGCTTGGCAAGATTGGCTCCCACACTTAAGACCATGGATAAGATTTTACGTGTAATAAAAGTACCTCCATGACAGTTGATTTCTACAATATCTTCTCGTGTATATGTTTTTGGTGCTCTAAAAATAGAGATTAAAACTTCATCCACTGGATTTTTATCTGGATCTATAATAAAGCCATAATGAATCGTATGACTTTTCGCATTCATAATATTACGGTCAAATATTTTTTGAGTGATTTCAATAGCTTGATCTCCACTTAAACGAATGATGGAAATGGCGCCATCTTGTAAAGAAGTGGAAATAGCCGCAATTGTGTTTTCAAACATAGAAAAACATCCTTTCTTTCTTAGTGTATTTTATCATAAAAGATGTATAATGTCTTAGACAGAGGTGTAAACATGATAGAATATACAAAAAATCAAGTACACGAAGTGGCGTGTGCATTTAATGAACATAAAATTATAGCTTTACCTACAGATACTGTGTATGGTGTAGGTGTAAAGTATGGTAATTTAGACGATTTGGAACGATTAAAACGCGCAAAACATCGTCCAGAAACGAAACCCATTCCGATGATGGTTTCAAATGTAGAACAAATGAAACAAGTCGCTTTAGTGGATGAAAGAATCGAAAAGATTGCCGCTAAGTTTTTGCCAGGCGCATTAACTTTAGTTGTTAATGTGAAAGAAAGTGTCGATCCAGCGTATACAAATGGCCTAAGTACGATTGCGATTCGTATTCCAGATGAAAAATTTATCTTAGATGTGATTGACGAATTGAATTGTCCAATCTTAGTTACAAGTGCCAATCAATCTGGAGAAAAGACAGCACTTACAAGTGATGATGTATATGAACAACTTCCAAAAATAGATGGAATTGTTTTGGGTACGTGCAAAGCATTACAGGCAAGTACAATTGTAGATTGCACAAAGGAAAAACTACAAGTATTAAGACCAGGTCCTATTTCGTTAGAAGAATTAGAATCGGTTCAATAAAAAAGCACCCAGAACTTATGTTGAAAAGCATAGGCCAGGGTGCGTATGAATAAATCTAGAAGTAGTATGCTTCTAGCAGTTCATGTAGTATGTTACTCTGATTTAAATTGGATTCAATGGTTTCGAATGCAATTTAAACATATGTTAAAACTTGTCAAAATGATGGGGGTTTATTATAATACTGAGTATGACAGAAGAAGAAATGATTAGAGAGATTGCCGAGCCTATTTTAGAGCAATTGAAGAAAATTGAAAAACAACTAGGAAATCATCGTATGCCACAGCTTCCACAAATTAAGTTTGTGAAAGAAGGCAATATGCAAGATGGTCCTTTTATGATTGGAGACATCGAAGTTACGGATGAGCTTTTAGAAAAAGTAGAGGCTTATGTTCAGGAAGAAATCGAAATGATGCATCAACCGACTGTTTTACATTAAGAAGTTACAAAAATGTAGCTTCTTTTTTTAAAAAATGCTTGCATTTTATTTTGCGTTAGTGTATTATATGTGAGCACGTTGGAAATGCGGGTGTGGCGAAATTGGCAGACGCACCAGACTTAGGATCTGGCGCCTTCGGCGTGGGGGTTCGAGTCCCTTCACCCGCACCACTTGTAAATTTAGACAATTACTTCGGTAGTTGTCTTTTTTTGTTTTATGTTATAATTTCCATATGGAAATTTGTGTATATTATGAAAAAATAAATGAAGATTCAATTCGTATCAAGCGTGTGTATGCATCGACTCCCACAATAGAAATACCCGAATTCATTGATGGATATATTGTGCGTGAAATAGGAAACTATTGTTTTTCTAAAAAGGAAGTCGATCTATCTAATTCTGTTTTAAGTCATGAAATTCCTTCTAGTTATTATGAGTGTAGTGGTAGTGATGTTGAAAGTGTTAAGCTTTCTAAGACAGTCACAAAACTAGGAAATTATGCATTCTACAATTGTCGAAAGCTAAAAGAAATATTTTTACCTTCTAGTTTAATATGTATTGGCAGTGATGTATTTATGAATTGTTTAAGACTCAATCATATCTATTATGACTGTTCTATATTTTGTATCACAATTTTAAAACAAATACTAACTCAAATCACTTGGGATATCGAAGTCGATTTTATAGATGGTTCCATATTCTATCCAGAATACAATGGGGGTTATGATGAAGTGGGACCGGCCCATATCTTTGCCTTGAATATTGAAGGGGAAGGCTTTCGTATGCGACAGTGTTTTAAAGACGGTAAAATTGATTTTGATGGTTATGATGCTTGTTTTGAAAAATTATGTGCAGAAGAAAGTGAATCTTGTATCTTTCATGTTGCGATTCTTAGATTTATGACGGGATCTGAGAGATACATTCCTTATTTAAGAGCACATGATTTGACTTCTTATTTACATACATATAAAGATATATGTGTTATGGTTGAAAAATTAATAGAAGAAAAATGTATGGATGTACAAGCTTTAGATGTATTGATTTCTATGGAAAAAGATTTGGAAACTCGAACTCTATTGATGGAATTAAAGAATAAGAAGATGGAAACATCATCCGCATATTCTTTTGAGGATTTTTAATGCGACAAAGGGATTGGGAAAAAGAAAAGGCAATTCATATATTAGAGCTTGTTCGATCCGAACTCTATATGGATATGCCACATTTTTTAACAGCGTTAAATACGTTGATGTTTAAAGAGGATGAGCGTGTAAGTGTATGTGCTACAAATGGAGTTTATTTTTATTATAATCCATTGAAGGTGATTGAGCTTTTTCAAAAGAATTCGATCTTTTTAAATCGTGCTTACTTACATAGCATCTTGCATTGTTTATATAGTCATATTTGGCTAAGAAAAAATCGTATAGAATTTATTTGGAATGTAGCTTGTGATATTGTGGTGGAATATACATTGGATTCAATGCATAAAAAAAGTGTTTCACGAATCTTATCCTATGCTCGAAAAGATGTATATCACCAAATTGAAAAGTTGGATGGATTGAGTTGTATTACGGTTTATGAATGGCTTTGTACACGGGATGATATTCAAAATTTATATTATGAATTTGTGGTGGATGATCATGCATCATGGCCTAAAGAAAAGGATGAAAAAACACCTCAATCGTCTTCGGTACAAAAGAAGTGGCAAAGTGTTGCCAAACAGACAGTATTTGATCATAAACAAAAAGGTAAAGAGAATGACGATGGGGATGCTTTTCTTGTATCGAGGTTACAGGCAAAAAAATCGAAGTATTCATTTTCACAATTTTTGAAACGTTTTAGTATTATGAAAGAAGAAATGCAGATCAATGAGGATGAATTCGATTTGTCGTATTACACATATGGTATGTCTATTTATAAAAATATGCCTTTGATTGAGCCGTTAGAGACAAAAGAAGTCAAGAAAATCTATGAGTTTGTGATTGCGTTGGATACAAGTTATTCGATTGATGAAAATCTTGCGAAGCGTTTTATATCAAATACATATAGTATTTTAAGCACTTCAAATATGTTTTATAAATCATGTAAGGTATATATCCTTCAATGTGATGACAGAATTCGAAAAGAGAATGTCATTTCCAATCAAAATGAAATGAATCGTTTGTTGGATTCATTTACTCTAATAGGGGGAGGTAACACCGATTTTAGGCCGGTGTTTAGCTATGTGAATGATTTGGTGAATCAACATGTATTTCAAAATCTTTGTGGTTTACTTTATTTTACAGATGGAAAAGGCGTTTATCCAAAAAAGTGTCCAGCTTATAAAACGGCATTTATCTATTTAGAAGATTATGATCAAAGTAAAGTGCCTACTTGGGCAATTCAGTATAGATTGGAAGAAAAATTATGAATATATTACAGGCAAAAAATGAAATAAAAAATACAGTACAGGCATATTTATCAAAGAATAGCTTTGGTGAATATGAAATTGAATCTAAGAATCAAAGGCCTTTATTGTTGATTGGTCCTCCGGGTATTGGTAAAACGCAGATTATGGAACAAATATCGAAGGAATGTCAGATTGGACTTGTCAGCTATACGATTACGCATCATACGCGTCAAAGTGCGGTGGGACTTCCTTTTATCCAAGAAAAAGAATTTCAAGGCAAAACCTATTCAATTACAGAATATACAATGAGTGAAATTATTGCGAGTGTCTATTCGAAAATGGAAGAAACGGGTTTAAAAGAAGGAATTCTATTTATTGATGAAATCAATTGTGTATCGGAAACATTGGCTCCTACAATGCTTCAATTTTTACAGAATAAAACCTTTGGAAATCAGAAGGTCCCAAGTGGATGGATTATTGTGGCTGCAGGAAATCCGAGTGAATATAATAAATCAGTTCGTGATTTTGATGTTGTGACAATGGATCGTATTCGTTATATTCATGTAGAAACGGATTATTATGTTTGGAAAGAATATGCGATCTCAAAACATATTCATCCAATGATTTTAAGCTATCTAGAATTAAAGCCTAACAATTTTTATACTGTTTCAACAAGTGTAGATGGTATGGAATTTGTGACGGCTAGAGGCTGGGAAGATTTATCGTATTTACTTTATACATACGAAAAGATGCATTTGGAAATATCGCAAGATACAATCTATGAATATTTACATCATGAAGATATTGCAGAAGATGTTTTTGCCTATTATTTGGTGTATAAAAAATATCAGGATGATTATGGCATTGATGATATTTTAAATGGAAATGTATCAAGTACAATCTACGCTCGTTTGTTTAATGCGGATTTTGATGAAAGAGTATCTGTAGTCAATTTAGTGATGGACGGTTTATTAAGACAAGTGAATATATATTCTTTTGAAAAACATTGTACAGATTTATGGTTTGGTTTTCTAAAAAATTACCGAAGTCATATGGATGTATTTTATGTGGATCATGTAAAGGAATTTATAGCTTTGTATCATGATAAGTTGCAGGCTGAATTATTAAGTGTTGCTCAAAAACATGAATATGAGTTTGTGTTAAATAAGATACAAAAGGTGAGTGTGGATGAAAGCCTAGATTCTAAGTCGCGTTTTGATTGTAGTACAAAACCATTCTTTAAACAAAAAGAAAATATGGAGTCGATTGAATCGGATTTGAAACTTCAAATAGAAAATGCGTTTGAATTTATGGAAAGTGCATTTAAGAATGGTCAGGAAATGACAATATTTGTCACAAATTTAACAATGTCAGCTGAAATGGCTTTGTATTTAAGTTCACATACAATTGATATATATGAAAAATACAAACAGGTTTTATTAATTGGAAGCCAAAAGGCAAGATTATTAGATGAGTTAGCTCATTAAAGAAAGGAATTATATGGATTATTCAGAATTAAAATATGATGTGGAAGAATTTGAATCGGATCAAGATAAAAAACTTCCACAACCACCTTTGGTAAAAGAGACAATGCGAAAGGAATCCATTGAACTTCCTAAAAATTTTGATGCGTTACAAATTTGTTCAAACTTTCTAGATATTATTAACACACGTCATAGTAGTCGTGTGTATACGCAAGAGCCAATGTCTTTATTAGAACTATCTTATATTCTTTGGACTTGTCAAGGTGTGAAACAAATTCGTGGAAAAAAATATGCGACTTTGCGTACAGTACCTTCTGGAGGTGCTCGTCATGGCTTTGAACTATATTTTGTATGTCAAAATGTAGAAGGATTAGATCCTGGAACCTATCATTATTTGCCTCTAAAACATTGTATTGAATTTTTGAGCCCTATTGATAAAGTGTCAGATGTTTTGGCATCTTCCTTATGTGATCAATTATGGGCTTTAAAAGCCAATGTGATTTTGTATTTTAGCTACGTACCATACCGAACGGAATGGCGTTACGGTCATCTTGCACATCGAATCGCATTGGTGGATCTTGGTCATGTGGGCGAGAATATATATTTGGCAAGTACAAGTATTGGCTTAGGAACTTGTGGGATTGGAGCTTGTGTGACTTCGATTTGTGATGAAATGTTTGAATTGGATGGCGAAAACGAGTTTATTCTTTACTCGCAGCCAGTTGGGAAGGTGAATCCAGAGGATTTTGCGAAAGAAAAATCTTTTTATGAATTTGTTGAAAAAGAAGGCTTATAATGTGTTAAAATAGATTGGAACTAAGGAAAATATATTATGAGTAAAAATGATAAGAATATAGATGCTTATTCAAAAGCACTTTTAGATAAAAAAACAGAATATAACGAGGAACTGAAAAAACCGAAAGAGGTTCATCAGATGACGGAAGATGAAAGAAGACTTGCAGAAAAGACAATGTCTTCTGCTTTAGATATGCTTCGAAAAGAGCGTGGGCAAAAAACAATTGCGGAAGAAGAGCGTCTTTATGAAGAAAATAAAGTTGACTCACAACATATGGAGGATGATTTTACAACTTCATCTATTGAAAATGAGCAGTCGAGTGATGCATTAGATCTTGTACATACGATGTTGCAAGATATGTCAAATGATGATGATGATGAATTATTGCCTTCGCAAGTAAAGAAATTAAAAGAAAAACAAGAAAAGAAGGAAAAAAAGGAAAAGAAAGAAAAACCAAAGAAAGAAGAAGAGCCTAAAGAAAAGAAACCGAAGAAAAAGAAACCTATGAGTAAGGTCACAAAGATTATTTTAGGATGTATCTTATTAGGTGTAGCTGCTTTAGGTGTATATTCATATAAAGTATTGGTTTATGATCCACAAAATATTGTTTCACCAGCTCAGCAGAAAACATATGATAAGTTAGTATCTTATGCGGATGAGTATGGAGATAATATGATGTCGGATGCTGAAAAGCTAGAACTTATTGACTTGAATTCTGGGTATAAAAAGCTTTTAGATAAACAAAAAACGTCAATCAATGCATATTTTAAAGAACAAACAGGAAAGTCTTATACGGCTTTATTAAGGGAAGTAAAAGAACTTCAAAAGACAAAAGAAGAAGTGAAGCTTCCAGCTTACCAACAGATTGTTGATTTGTTGAATGGATGGGATGCAAAATCCGATGAAGAAAAGATGGCTGTAGCTGATATGCAGTCGGTGTATAGTTCTTTATCAAAGAGCTTGAAAAAGGAAGTGGATTCTTTATCAAAATCAAAAACAGGAAAAGATTTTATTGATTTATGTAAAGAACAAGCTGAATTAAAAACGGCAGCTCAAGAAAAGGCGCAACAAGAAGAGGAACAAAAGAAGTCTGAGAATGCTTCAAAAATCCAAGAATATCAAGCTAGTTTAAATAGTTTGCAGCAAGATTATGATACATATGCGCAATATGCGCAAAGTTTGGAATCGGAATTGGCGGATGCTAGTGATGAGGATCGTTCACAGATTCAGTCGCAAATTGATACAAACAATCAAATGTTGTATTCTTTGCAGCAACAGATCGCATATTATCAGCAACAAATTACTGCTTTACAATCTTAGAAAAAAAGACTATCCTTATGGGTAGTCGATATGCCGACTTAGCACAGTGGTAGTGCAACGCACTCGTAACGCGTAGGTCATTGGTTCAAATCCGATAGTCGGCACCATGATTTAAAATCAAGCTGGTTTATCCAGCTTCTTTTTTTGAAGGGAGAATCTATGAATTTAGATGAAAAAATGCTTTTATTGGCGACATGCTTTCTTTTTTTACCTTATCAAATAGCCAGTGTTGGAATTGCATGCATATTGGTGCAGGCTTTTTGTCGTCATAAATTAGTGGATGCCATAAAAAATCAAACGGGAGCTATTTTTTTATATAGTTTTATTGGTTTAGAATTCATTGTTACGATTTTGCATTCAAACTGGACAGGACTAGGCAATACATGGCTATTTGTGTTGGTTGGTTTATATGGAGCTTATTATCGAAAAAGCATCACAAAGAACACTTTTGAAAAGATGTGTGATTTAGTTATAATTCTATCTATTTTTGCAGCTATTTATGGATTGTATCAATTTAATCAGATTTCAATTGCGAATGGGAGAACCTTTTTAGAATTCCATATCTTTAATTCACCAAAGCGAAGAATTACATCGACATTTATGAATGCGAACATTTATGCGATGGTCATTGATTTTGTATGTGTCATGTGTATGTATCGTTTTGTGAAAAATGACAACATTCTTTGTAAGATTGGCTATGTTATTGTGGCATTATTTAACTTCTTTGTGTTATATCTAACGGGATCTAGAACAGCACTCTTACCTTTTGTACTGATTTTTCCTATCTTTTTATATTGTGTTCGTTGGAAGAAATTATTTATTACATCTATTGTATTGGAGTTGTGTGTATGTGGCTTGGTGTTTTTAAAACCATCGTTGATCCCTAGAATGAGTGATATGTCAACATTCGCATCTCGTATTAAGATTTGGAAAACGGCATTTATATGTATTTCAATGTATCCACTTTTCGGATGGGGACCACAGACATATAAAAAGTTTTATCCTTTGGTGAATGGTCATAAGGCACCGCATGCGCATAATATTTATATAGATTCTATTCTTTCTTATGGTGTAATCGGAACAATTCTTGTGTTATGTTACACTTTTGTATTGAATAAAGAAATCTTTACTTCGAATACAAGAAAAGAAAATCCAGCTTTATTTGGTATGATGATGTGTTTTATCGCAATCGTATTGATTTATGGGTTGTTAGATTGCACGCTAAATATTGTTGCGACAGGAACATTATGCTTTATTATTTTAAATAGTGCTTGCATGTACCAAGAAAAATAAATACAATAAATTTAGAAGACAGACAGTAGAAGGAGTTTTATGAAATATATATCTCTTTTTGTCTGTTTTTTTATTGGTCTTCAAACATTGAATGTGCCAGATTATGAAAGGTTAATTTCAAATATAGAATCAAAAGTAGAAATAGTTGATGAAAGTAAGGCCAGCTTTTTATCTTTGAAATGTAGAGATGTAACAAATGCGATTCAAATTGAAAAGTCGGATCTAATTTGTAGAATAGAGATTCAAAGTCAAAAAAAGGATAAACTTGAATCAAAATATATACAGAAAAAGAATTATTATGAACTTAAAAAGCTAGAGTATGGTTTAGACTTAAATGCGATTCAAAAACAAGATTGTATGATTCAATCGTATTGGATAGATAAGGACTTAACGAAATGTTTCAATGAATATAAGTGTAGTCAAAATCAATATTTGAAAAGTAGAAAACAATTAATAAAGAATAAGTATAAGCTTGATTTATGTGAATCTTATTTAACTCGTTTAGACAATTGTCAAAAGCGTTTGTTTTCGCGCTTTTCGAGTTTGTCTCAATTCAATGATTTGGGAGAGTTTGATCAAGATGCAATGATTGCTGGAAATGATGCATTACCTGCATATGGCGGATATGAAATTTTAGAAAACAAGGGTATGTCTTGTTTAGTTGATGGAAATTATGCGATTGATACATATAGTTCTTTTTGGCAAAATCCGGTTGAAAATGGTACAATCAGTGCTAGATGCTGGTCATATCCAGATGGAAGTCTTCATTTGGGCTTGGATATCGCAAGTAGTATGTATAGTGATGTGTATGCTCTAGCCAATGGTATAGTATTGTATGCGCATGCACCTGTAGAATCTAATAATGGATATCTTGGAAATATGTGTGGATGGCCAAGTGGAGCCGGCAATTCGATTTGTATGGTGGTAGCTGTTCATGATAAGTTATATGCGGTTAGTTATGCGCACTTGTCTAATGAAATCTATGTAACAAGTGGCCAGCAAGTCAGTCAAAAAACAGTTATAGCGAAAAGTGGAAATAGTGGAAATTCAACAGGTCCTCATACTCATATAGAGGTGTTTGAGTTAAAACAGGATTTGAATTCGACTGTAGAATATTTTAGAAACAGTGGTGCTGATTTTTCTTTTGGATGTGGCTTTAATGCAGCTGCAACATGCTCAGACTATGCGTGTCGTATAGATCCTGAGATAGTTTTGGAGGGTTTATGAGTCAAGAAATGTATTTTTCACGAATGAAGGAATTATTAAAAGATGAATATGATGCATATATGGAATCTTTATCAAAACCTTTATATCGTGGTATGCGTATTAATTTAAAAAAGGCAGAAATCAATGAATTTGATCATTTAGAAAGTCCAAGTCAATTTTGTAAGGAAAGCTATTATGTAGATAAACCCTTGGGAAATCATCCTTACCATATTTGTGGATGTTTCTATCTACAAGAACCAAGTGCATCGAGTGCAGTCGAAATCTTGGATGTGCAAGAAGATGATTATGTATTGGATTTATGTGCAGCTCCTGGTGGAAAGAGTACGCAGATTGCTTCTCATTTAAAAAGTGGGTATTTAGTATCGAATGAAATTGATGCGAAAAGAGCACAGATTCTTTTATCCAATATAGAGCGTATGGGTGTTAAAAATGTAGCTGTAACCAATTCGAGTGTAGATAAGCTTGCGAAAGTATTTGATTGTTGTTTCGATAAGATATTAGTAGATGCTCCTTGTAGTGGTGAGGGTATGATTAAAAAGCATGATATTGCCTTGAATCATTGGAGTATTGAAAATATTGAGCTTTGTGCATCTCGCCAAAAAGAAATCTTAGAATATGCGTATTCGATGTTGAAACCGGGTGGGACTTTGGTATATTCAACTTGTACATATGCTTTGGAAGAAGATGAAGATGTTGTGTTATCTTTTTTAGAAAAACATGAGGATATTCAACTTGTAGATCCTGAAGTTTTGTGGGGAAGAAAAGGATTTAAAGATTTAAATGTGCGTCGTATCTTTCCAATGGATGGTGGTGAAGGCCATTTCATTGCAAAATTCAAGAAACAATCCGGTGTTGCAGGTAAACTTCCAGTTTTAAAATCTAAAAAAATAGATAAGATTACTGAGAAATTTTTGAAGGAACAATTGAATACATTACCAAACTATTATTATGTAGATAAAGATCGAGTCTATGGTATGGATGTTTGTTTTGTGGATTTTAAAAAAGTAAAAGTATTACGTCAAGGCGTATATTTAGGAGATGTTATTAAGAATCGTTTTGAGCCAAGTCATTCTTTTTATATGGTTGCAGATTTTGACTATAAAAGAAAAGTAGAAGTAACGCTAGAAGAGATGGATCTTTTTATGCATGGAGAAGTTTTACAGAAGGAATGTGATAAAGGTTACGTTGCCGTATGTTACAAAGGACATCCGTTTGGCTTTGGCAAGAGTGATGGAAGGCAAATCAAAAACAAGATTCCTAAAGGACTTCGTTTAGTGCCAAATTCACATGTGAATATAGACTAAAAATGCCAGGAAAATTTATTCCTGGCAATTTTTTGCGATTTCTTTTGCGATATTATAATAGTCTTCTAATTGATCATCACTTGGTGTGTAACATTGGTTGATGACATCGTGACAAGATTCAATTCCAGATTGTTGCATCCTTGTATCAATTTCTTTTGCGACTTGGTTAAACCATCCGTATGCGGCAAAGGCCAATCCTTTTTTGTTTTTCAATTTACATGGACGAATGTGTTCAAGGAAAGCTGCAACACTTGGTGCCATGACATTGTTGTAGGTTCCAGATCCAATACATACGACTTTGGCATCCATGATTTCGCGCATGACAATGCTTGATTTTGTATCCGATAATTTATAGACTTTTACATCCATACCAGCATCACTAAATCCTTCAGCTAAGCTTTCAGCAATCTGTTGTGTATGTTTCCATACAGATTCATATACAATAACGGCTTTGTTTTCTGTTTTTTGAGCTGCGATACCTTTATAAGTTTCAATGATATCACCAATATAGTCTTTCCAGATAATACCATGGGCAGGCATAATATATTCAATGTCTAAATTCATACCTAGAATAAGGTTTAATTTAGCTTGTACCGGTGTTGTATATGGTAGAACAATATTCGCAAAGTATTCTTTGGCTTGTTTTAAACAATAAGCTTTATCTAATCCTTCATCTGTTAAGTTAAAGTTTACAATGTGTTGTCCAAAGGCATCGTTTGAGAATACAGTTTTTAATTGTGGACAATATGTCAACATGTTATCTGGCCAATGGATCATTTGCATTTCAACAAAGACAAAATCATATTTTCCTGTGTTGATTGTATCGTTTGTTTTAACGACTTGATAAGGTACTTGATCAAAGTATTGTTCAATCATGTTTTTCTTTCCGGAAATAGATGCATAAACTTTCGCATTTGGATATTTGGCATATACTTTTTTGAATCCACCAGAATGATCCGGTTCTGTATGTTGAACAACGATATTGTCAATTTCTCTTCCTTGAAGTACGGATTCCACTCTTTCTAACAGTTCTTCTGTAAATTCTTCTTCTACTGTATCGAATAATGTAACTTCATCATCTACCACTAAATAGGCATTGTATGTACATCCTTCATCAATTGGATATAAATCACCATGGAAGTGGCGGTTGTTTAAGTCTCTTACTCCGACCCAGTATACGTTATCTATAATTTTTTTAGCTCTTTTCATTTTAATTCACCTCTTTCTTTATTTTAAAATTTTTTATGTGTTATGTCTATTCATTTGCACACTTTTACATTTTTTAAATAAAAAATATAAAAAATCAACTAAAAAGTGTAAGTGTTTTCTTTTTCTTGAGAGTATAATAAAAGCTAGGAGGAATTGTCGATATGATTATTCAAAGTAAAAGAGTTTGGGTGGTAAATACTTGGTTGGCAGCCCAAATTGAAGTAGAAGAAGGAAAGATTGTAAATATCTATCCATATGGCCAAAAAGATGTGGATGAAGATTATGGAGATAAGAGAATTATTCCTGGATTTATTGATGTGCACACACATGGTGCATATGGATTTGATACAAATGATGCGAATGAAGAAGGTCTTCGTAACTGGATGAAAAACATCGTTAAAGAAGGTGTTACAGGTATTCTTCCAACAACAATTACACAATCCGAAGAAGTTTTGACAAATGCGGTTAAAAATGTTGCGAAAGTGGTTGAAGAAGGGTATGAAGGTGCAGAAATTTTAGGTATTCACTTTGAAGGACCTTATTTGGACCAAGTATACAAGGGAGCTCAACCAGAACAATATTGTGTAAAACCAGATGTAGAACAATTTAAACGTTATTTAGCTGCTTCTAATAATTTAATTAAAATTGTGACTATGGCTTGTGAACATGATGATAATTTTGAATTAACAAAATTCTTACGTGCAAATGGAATTGTATGTAGTCAAGGTCACTCAGGAGCTACTTTTGAACAGGCTCGTTTAGCTATTGCGAATGGGGCAAACTCAATGACTCACGTATTCAATGGTATGACTAAATTCCATCACCGTGAACCAGGACTTGTTGGTGCAGCTATGCGTTATAGAGATGTATATGGTGAAATTATTTGTGATGGTAACCACTCTACTTATGAAGCATTAAATGATTACTTTACAGCTAAAGGGCCAGATCACTGCATTATGATTACAGATTCATTAATGGTTAAGGGATTGCCAGTTGGTACAAAAGTATTATTTGGTGGTAACGAAATCGAATTATATCCAGATGGAAGTGCTCATTTAACAGATACAAAGGGTCTTGCAGGAAGCACATTGCATGTCAATGATGGACTTCGTATTTTAGTAGAAAAGGCATTGGTTCCTTGGCAAACAGCTATCAATGCATGTACATTGAACCCTGCTCGTATGTTAAATGTGGATGATCGTAAAGGATCTATTCAAACTGGAAAAGATGCAGACTTCGTTGTATTGAATGATGACTATTCTGTTGAAATGACTTACGTAAAAGGTCAAAAAGCATTTTAATAAACAAAAAGCACATTCACGGATGTGCTTTTATAATGTTTTCATGTTTTATAGTATCATCTAGTTTATTATCGGTGATGATCATGTCAAAATCATCAATATTGGCAATTTTTGACATATATTTTTTATTAAATTTTGTATGGTCTGCCATACAAATTTTTTTGTTTGAAGAAGCAAGAATGGCTTTTTTGACAAGTGCATCACTCATGCTAGGGATAGATACACCATAGTCTAAATCGATTCCTAAAACAGAGATAAAAGCTTTATCAATATAATAATTTTGAAAGAATTGAATCGTACTTTCAGATAATGCTGCTTGTGTAATAGGATTATAGGTTCCTGGAGCCATAATGATTTTAGCTTTTGTATTACGATCAACGTATTGAAGAATCTTCCAGAAGTTAGTGAATATTGTGATTTTTTTATGATGGATTCTTTTAAAGAGTTCAAGGCAGGTTGTACCACAATCTAAATAGATGGAGTCTTTATCATGAATGAGTGTACTTGCGTATATTGCGATTTCTTTTTTATCGGATTGAGAAATGCCTTCTTTGATTTCAAAAGCCGGTTCTGTAGATATAGACTCGTTTAATGTAGCTCCTCCATAGCTTTTTGTGGCAAGGCCTTGATTTTCAAGCATATCTAAATCTCTTCGAATCGTCATTAAGGAAACTGCGTATACTTTAGCTAATTCATTAACTTGTACAGTTTTATCTTTTTTTAATTTTTCATAGATTTCATATCTTCTTTGTGTTGTGTTCATAATTCTATTAAAGCACAAAAAAGAACAGAAAGAAACATGTTTTATTGTGTTTATTTAAGATAATTTGTTTGATGTGAAATGGATGTTGAAACGGATTTTATCAAGTGTTAGGATACATATGAACTTAAGGAGGATCTATCATGGAATTGATTATTGATTCATCAAATATTGAACAAATTAAAGAATTAAACGATTTACTAACAATTACTGGGGTTACGACAAATCCTACAATTCTTACAAAATCAGGTAGAGAAGCAATGGATGTTGTAAAAGATTTATGCGAAGTGTTGAGCGAAGATCAATTGTTGTTTATTCAAACTGTACAAACTTCTTTTGAAGGAATCATGGAAGAGGCTAAAATGATTTCTTCCATTCGTAATAAAAATATGTATGTGAAAATTCCTGTTACACATGAAGGATTAAGAGCTATCAAGGAATGTAAAAAATTAGGCATTCACACATTGGCTACAGCCATCTATACTGCAGATCAAGCATTTTTGGCAGCTATGAATGGAGCTGAATATTTAGCACCTTATACAAATCGTATGTGTAATTATGGGGATGGTGTACAAGATGTTAAAGATTTGATTGAAATGTTAAGAGTGAATCATATGCCGGCTAAAGTGATTGCGGCAAGCTTTAAAAATACATATCAAGTACATGAATTGATCAAGGCAGGTATTCAAGCTGTGACTGTTCCTTGTGATGTTTTATATCAAATGATTGATCATCCAGGGACAAAGATTGCGGTTGGTGAATTTAGTGTGAATTGGCAAAGAGCTTATAATCGTAACACATTCGAAAAGTAGAGAAAATCTACTTTTTTCTTTTTCAAAAAATATTAGCACTTAAGTGTTGACAGTGCCAAAAAGAGTGTTATACTATCATTAGCAATCATAAAGAATGAGTGCTAAGTACAAGGAGGTGCTTATTTATGAATATCGAACAAATGTCAGAGCGTTTACAGAAAATTTTAATGGATGCGATCAATTTAGCGAAATCTAACCAACATCCTAGTGTGGATACAGTGGATATGTTGGAGACGATTTTTAAAGATGATGTATTGGATGGTTTATTTGAGCGTATTGGTTTAGATAAAGCGCGTGCTTTACAGATGGTTCAAAAAGAATCAAATCGTGTCGCAAAGAGCTCGACAAGTAATATAAATTTATCAAATGAAGTCCAAAAATCATTTGAAGATGCACAAAACTGGGCAAGTCAACATGATGAGACGTATTTATCGGTGGCTAGTGTATTCTTAGCTTTATTGTTTAATCGTTCTTATATTTCTAAAGAATTGGTTAGAACTTTTAATTTGAATAAGGATGCTTGTTTTAAAGCTGAATTAGAGCGTCGTAATGGAAAGAAATTTGATACGCCAAATTCAGAAGAGAATGTAGAAGCTTTAAAGAAATATGGTCGTGATCTAGTCCAGAATGTGCGCGATGGTAAGATTGATCCAATCATTGGTCGTGATGATGAGATTCGTCGTGTTATGCAGATTTTATCGCGTAAGACAAAGAATAATCCCGTTTTAATTGGTGAGCCAGGTGTTGGTAAAACAGCCGTTGTTGAAGGTATTGCTTGGCGTATTATGAAGGGGGATGTACCTGAGTCATTAAAAGAAAAGAGATTAATTGAATTAGATATGGGATCTTTGATTGCGGGTGCTAAATATCGTGGTGAATTTGAGGAGCGTTTAAAATCCATTTTGGATGAAGTGAAAAAATCGGATGGACAAATCATCTTATTTATTGATGAAATTCATAACTTAGTTGGTGCTGGTAAAACAGAAGGTAGCATGGATGCGGCTAACTTATTAAAGCCAATGTTAGCTCGTGGTGAACTTCATTGTATTGGTGCAACAACATTTAATGAATACCGTAAGTATATCGAAAAGGATGCAGCTTTAGAGCGTCGTTTCCAAAAAGTGCAAGTTGCACAACCTAGTGTTGAAGATACAATTAGTATTTTGCGTGGATTAAAAGATCGTTTTGAAAGCTATCATGGTGTGCGTATTTTGGATGAAGCTTTAATTGCGGCAGCCACAATGTCGGATCGTTATATCACAGATCGTTTCTTGCCAGATAAAGCGATTGATTTGGTGGATGAGGCGTGTGCTACATTAAAAGTTGAAATGGAAAGTATGCCTCAAGAATTGGATGAATTACAGCGTAAGATCTTGCAGCTTCAAATTGAAAAGACTTCCCTTCAAAAAGAAGAAGATAAAAGAGCGGTTGAACGTCGAGAAGAAATTGAAGGTGAATTGGCTTCTTTACAATCAAAACGTGATGAGATGCATTCTAAGTGGGAAGATGAAAAGCGTGGTTTGGCCAATGAAAAAGAAGATAAACAACGTTTGGAGAAGGCTCGTTTAGATTTGGAACAAGCTCGTAATGAAGCTCGTTATGAAGATGCAGCTAAACTTCAATATGGAACGATTCCAGAATTAGAGGCTCGTATTCAAAAAGAACAGGCAAGTCAAAAAGAGGATGCATTAATTCAAGAAACGGTAAATGAGGAATTGATTGCGAAAATCGTTTCTAGATGGACAGGTGTTGAAGTAACGCGTTTGGTTGCGAGTGAAAGAGAAAAATTATTGAATTTGAAAGCAGAACTTGAAAAACGTGTAGTTGGTCAAGATGAAGCTCTCGAACTTGTAACGGATGCGATTTTGCGTTCAAAAGCACAGATTCAAGATGAAAATCGTCCAATTGGATCTTTCATGTTCTTAGGCCCTACAGGTGTTGGTAAAACAGAAGTTGCCAAAGCTTTGGCAGAACAGTTATTTGATGATGAAAGACACATCGTGCGTATTGATATGAGTGAGTATATGGAAAAACATAGTGTGGCACGTTTAATTGGCGCCCCTCCTGGATATGTTGGATATGATGAAGGTGGTCAATTGACAGAGGCAGTTCGTCGTAATCCATATAGTATTGTCTTATTTGATGAAATTGAAAAGGCACATCCAGATGTATTTAATGTGCTACTTCAAATCTTGGATGATGGTCGTATTACAGATTCGAAAGGTGTTACTGTTGATTTTAAGAATACAATTATTATCTTAACGTCAAACTTAGGTAGTCAATATGCCTTTGAATCTGGCAATATCCATGAAAAATATATGGAAGAAGTAAAACGACACTTTAAACCGGAGTTTATTAATCGTATTGATGAAATTATTGTGTTTAATGCATTAAATGATTCAGCCTTTATTAAGATTGCCCATAAATTTGTTGGTTTACTACAAAAACGTTTGGCAGATCGTGACATTACATTGAATGTAAGTGATGCCGTATATAATCAAATTGCCAAAATGGGTGTAGATCCTGTGTATGGTGCTCGTCCTATGAAGCGTTATATTCAAAGAAATCTTGAAACACAGATTGCCAAGGAAATGATTAAAACTGGCGCTATGCAAGGAGATGTAATCCATGTAGATTGTCAAGATGGCGAGTACACATTTGATATTCAAGGAAGATAGTGAATTATCTTCCTTTCTTTTTGGATTTCGAGGTATAATAGGGTCAGGAAGTGATTTTATGTCTTTAAAAGAATGGATTCAAGAAAGTAATAATATTGTATTTTTTGGTGGAGCTGGCGTGTCTACGGAGAGTAATATTCCAGATTTTCGTAGTGATAATGGATTGTATAAAAAGAAATATCCTTATCCTGCTGAAATTATGTTGTCACATAGTTTTTATTTAAGTCATCCTAAAGAGTTTTTTGATTTTTATTTTAATCAGATGATTTATTCAGACGCAAAGCCGAATAAGGCGCATCTTGCTCTTTCAAAACTAGAGCAGATGGGTAAATTAAAGGCTATTGTTACGCAAAATATTGATGGTTTACATCAGATGGCGGGTTCTAAACATGTATATGAGCTTCATGGAAGTGTACTAAGAAATACGTGCACACATTGTCAAGCTAAGTATTCTTTAGAGGATATGAAAAATTATAGGGATAGTGATGGTATTCCTAGATGTCCCAAGTGTGGTGCCATTATTAAGCCAGATGTAGTCTTATATGAAGAAGGTTTAGATGAATATACTTTGTATTCAGCCGTTCATGCGATTGAACAGGCAGATCTTTTAATTGTAGGTGGAACAAGCTTGGTTGTATATCCTGCAGCAGGCTTGATTAATTATTTCCATGGTAAACATTTGGTGTTAATAAATAGAGACAGTACGAACATGGATTCAAAGGCGGATCTTGTGATTCATGATTCAATTGGAAAAGTTTTAGATGATTCACTATGTGAAGTTTATGTGAAATAAACACTAAACTTGAAATTTGAACACAAATCAACTAAAATTTTGTCATGTCAGAAAAAAACAAGAGATCTTTTATCCGTGATGGATTATATAACATAAATCGAACAATGCAGCTTGATCCTGCAGCCCATTCTAAATGGGAAGTGTTTTGGCTATATCCGCACATCAAAGCGATTGGCTTGCATCGAATGGCCCATTGGTTTTGGGTGCACAATCATACATTTATTGCCCGTTGGGTAAGTAATCGAGCTAGACATTGGACGGGTATTGAAATTCATCCTGGTGCTGTGATTGGTCGAGGATTGATGATTGATCATGGTATGGGTGTTGTGATTGGTGAAACGGCAATTATTGGTGATGATTGTCAGCTTTATCATGGCGTTACACTAGGTGGAACAGGTAAGCAACATGTAAAAAGACATCCTACTTTAGAAGATGGTGTATATATTGGTTGTGGGGCCAAATGTTTAGGAAATATCACTTTAAAAAAGGGTTGTCGTGTAGGGGCCAATGCGGTACTTTTAAAAGATGTACCTGAAGGTGCTACAGCCGTGGGTATTCCTGCAAGAATTATAGAGAAGAAATAGGTGGTTATATGTGGAAATATCGTTGTAAATCCCATTTAATAGCGATGAGTGTCGCTTTTGTGGTTGGCTTAGCCTTGAGTGCAGTTGTATTTTCAAGTGGAGTGGATTTAAATTCAGATATGTTTTCAAGTGCTTTAAGTCAAGCTCCAGGTGTAAATACAGAAGCATTGAATCAAGTTTTGACCTATCTACAAAATAATATGTGGATTTTATATCTTGGGGATGCCCTATTGATTTCGGGGATTATAAATATTATATATATTGGTCAATATGTAACGGCTCGTTTCAATATAAGTCCATGGATCATAATGTTTTTAATATTTTTCTTACCAGAATATATGATTTATATTGGAACTCTACTTGTGATTCCTGCCTTTATTGTTTGTATTTATGGAATGTTGAGTTTACGCTCTAGTATTTCTAAAGAGCGTAGAGAATTTAATTTTTCAAATGATGATGAATTGGTTCGTATGTATAAGATCCATCATAATTTAGATGAGTCTTATAAAGAACTTGCAAAGACATGTCGTAAAAATGTTCGTAAATTAAATGGAATCTATGCCTTAGGTATTGTTGCCTTATTGGTTATTTTAATTTTGATCAATAATATGTTGCTTCTAGCTGTATTGTTGATGTTCTATTTATTTGCGTTTAATCTTGTTTTAAGATATCGTGCAGTATCTCTTCTTCCAATCACAAAATTATTATATGAAGATTGTAATCCTGAAGCTTGTGCGAGTGCTATTATTTGCTATTGTACAAATTCAAAAGGACATACGCGTTTAAAACAACATACATTACTTGCGCAATGCTTGATTTATTTAAATGATCCAGAATTAGCTCAAGATGTATTGATTTCATATCCTAGAAAGGATGCTGCAAGTTCTTTACAATATTGGTCATTGATGTCTTATATTGATTATATGTTAAAAGATGAAGATGGATTATCTCGTTGTAAAGAAGAAGCACAAAGTATTCGTCTACATTATGGACGTGCTGGTATCATGATTCAAAGTGAAGAAATGGCAGCTATTGAAAATAAGATTCATTTAATGGATGGAGATTTTAACACATGTAAGAAGTATTATTTACAAGGGCTTCAAAGGGCAAATTTTCCATTTCAACAAGTGGATTCATGTTACTATATCGCTTTAATTTCCTTTGTGGAAGAAGATTATAAATTAGCTCGTATGTATTTTGAAAAGGTTCTTGAGATTGGTAATCGTATGTATTTTGTTGAGAAAGCTAAAAACTATTTAGCTAAAATTGATAAGATTTATCCTGAACCAACCAATGATGTAGTAGAATAGTTGTAGTAAAAGAAAAATAAATCTCACAAAAGCCTGTGATATGGCCAAACATAAATGTGAACACAAAACTCAATCCGGTATTGATGAAAAACAGGATTGAGTTTTTATTTAGATTTACAGGAATATAGAAAAACCATTCAATAATGAATGAAGCGACAAATAGGATGGAAAGCCATACGTGTAGATCTTTTAAAATTGTAATATTGTTATATGGAATTGAAGAGGAAAGAATCATGCCAAGACAAATTAGGGCATGATTTTTTTTATTGTATTTCACATTCTGTTTTTCCCAGATTTTCTTTGAATAATAATAAAAGCCAAAAGCTGAACTAAGTGTCCACAAAAATAAATAGATGGGGTGATTTAACTGATTTCCAATATAGGTTTGATTGTCGTAAAATACGTCGATCCAGAAAAAAGGAAGAATATTGAGTATGGTTTGGATTAAATAAACGTGAATATAAGTTAAAGATTTCATCATTGTTTCATTTTAGACAAAAAAGTGCGAAAAATCAAAAAAATAATGAAAGTTTTCTCGAAAAACCTCTTTTAAAAACGTTTAAGAATATGGAGGTGATGAAATGACCGAATGGATTGAACAAGATAAAAAGGATGAAAATCACTTGTATGTACATTTAAAAGATCCAAGTTTATTAGATTTATCCATCTTTGATCGAATGTCAAATGATGATTTTTGTCTTCCTTGTATGCTGACAAATGAAAAAAGTGCATCCATTGTTTATGCGACTGAAGGCTATATTCCTTTACATGATTTTTTGAGTCAATATGTGTTTGAAAATGAGGAAGGATATATTTTCTTGCATCAACTTTTTGAACAGGCTATCGCATCCAATCGAAATAAACCTGTTTTATTTGATCCGGATTATGTATTTGTTTCTGGCTTTGGCGATCGGTTTGCGTTTGTGGTTGTCCCTATTCAAATCTCGAATTGGATGTTTCAAAAAGATATGTCTGAAAAATGGGTTGAGTATATCGCAAAGACTATGCAAACGACAACCGCATTTGAAATTCCTGGCTTTTTATTGAAATTTTTAAAGAGTGCAGAGTTTAGTTTGCCCAATCTTGTCTTAGGACTTGATAATATCCGAACGCTTTATTATCCAAAAAAATTCTCTTTTTTCAAACACAGGCGTATACAGACATTTAAAGTCAAAGAACCCATACAAGCTTTTCATAGAAATCAACCTGTTGAATCTAGTTCGGAAGATAAAACGCAACTTTTACAAGTTCAAGTTAACTTTTCTGCTTATTTAGTGATTGAACAAGATACATACGCTTTATCAAATGAAATTAATTTAGTGGGAAGAGCTATGGTTTGTGATGTCAGACTTCAAGATATAAGTGTCTCTTTAAAACATGCCAAGATTGTTTGTGAAAATGACAGGTATTATATTCAAGATTTAAAGAGCACGAATAAAACATATTTAAATGGAAAAGAAGTCAAGCGAAAGATGCGTTTAAAAAATGGAATGAAAGTACGATTTGGTGATGTTGAATGTGAATTTAAAGAAGGATAGATACAAGATTTTAGAGTCTTACAATTCAAATGTATATCGTGTTCAAGATGAGTTGAGTACTTGTATTTATATATTAAAAGTATGTCAAAACTATGAAACAAAGCGATATAAGCATCAATTTAAAACAGAAATCGATGTGCTTTCAAAGTTGAATTCGATCCTTGTGCCTAGTTTAGTCACGTGTTTTGAAGATGAGATGGCTCAATATTTTGTTGAAACATATATTCCAGGAATGAATGCCAAACAATTTATGAAACGATATAAAGGCTTTATTAAAAGGTATCGCTTGTTGTTGGATATTTTGATTGTTTTACATGCTTTGCATGAAATTGGATATCTCTATATTGATTTGAAATTAGAAAATATTATTTATTATCAGAATCGTTTTTATTTAATTGATTTTAATGCATGTATTGAGAATCATTCGCGTGTTGCGATCATGGCATCTAAATCCAATTGTGCTCCCGAATTAATGAATCTTCATGAAAAGGATGTTCGTTGTGATATCTATGCTCTTGGCTCTTTGGTACATGAGCTATTTGGATTTTGGATGATGCCCATTGTGCTTTTGTGTCATCAAAAACAAGAAAGAAGAATTTCTCATTTATCTACTTTTAAGACAATGATTGTTTTACATATGTTCATTCACATCTTGGTTGTACTTTCTTTATGTATTCTGTCTGTCTTCTTAATTTTAAAAAGTACAAGTCCAAAAAATGTGTTTGATGCCTACTATTATCATCATAATATTGCCTTGTTTGAAAAGGCATATCATGAATCGGATCAAAAGGATCGTTTATATACATGGGTTTTAAATGGCTGGATCTTAGATGATGTATACCAAAATGAACAAGCATCCATATTTTTGATGAAGGAGGCGATTTCTACGAGTGATGCGACATTGATTCAATATGTATATGATCGTGTGTCTTTAAAAAAGGGGTCAAAACTGGAAACTTTCGTTATGATGTATTTAAAACCCAACGCAAATCGTGTGAATCGATGTATGACTTTGGCAAATGAGGGCAACATATTATTAAAAGATAAGCTTGATATATATAATCAGTGTCTACAAATCGCAATTCATGAAGAGTTTAAGATTTCATTAACGCCTGTGCGTACTTGGTTAGAGAGTGTGGATGAATCACAGCTATTGAAGTATACAAAAGAATTTGAAGATTTAGGATGTAATTACTTAGAATATTTACTTTTATTACGAAATAAGGAGGGTGAGATCATGGAAGTACCTGTGGTGTTTGTTGATCATTTAAAAAGTAATCGATGGAATGATATATATGCGTTTTGGAGGAGTTTATGATCTGGATGCAGGATGTAGCTTATACTGACTATATTTATTGGCAGGAAACAAATTCGTTTATCAATGGTGTAGCTTCATCGAGTCAAAATATAGAATTGTTTTTTGACAAGAAAGTAGACCGGGATTCTAGTTTAGTTATTTATGATGGAAAACAAGTGGATCTAAGTCACGACCATATTTATATTGATGTTCAAAAAGAAGGTGTTACACAACTCGTTTATATATTAAAAGATGTGGATGGTTATGCTTTAGAACAAGGTGAAAAATCCATTCTTTTAGATACAACGATTCCAGATGTTGTAGTTAAGGTAAAGAATCATAATATTATGGATGTTTTGCCTTTAGAAAATAAAGAAACAATTCATGTTGAGATTCTAGAAGAAAACTTAAAAAGTGTAGAAGTGTATTTAGATGATGAAAAAATGGATTGTGAAGGCAAAGAATTTGATATAGATGTGACAAATCAAAATCATACATTACGCATTCTTTGTAGAGATGTTGCGGGCAATGAAGTAGAACGAAAAATTGATATATTACCAATCGTGTTTCCTGAATGCGAGTTAAAGGACACGTTATATACAAAAGAGAACAAGATGGATCTCAAATTTGATGGAATTTGTGAAATGCCATTTTATTTGAAGGTATATTGTGGACAAGATTTATGTTATTCTCTGGATTTAGAAAATCGAGATGCAATATCAGTTGATTTTACTTCAAATGGAACGTATACATTTGTTCTAGAACATAAGGAATATCCTCAAATTAAAAAAGCATTAGAAGGATCGATAGTCTATTCAAACATAACTCCTATCATCACTTTACAGCCATCTAGCAAAGTTTCAAATGAAGATGTATTTGTAGGTTTAAATTGGTATGTTCCATATATAAAGAAAGCTTATGTAGATGTAGAACTTGATGGAATCAAAGATCGTCATCCGTTTAATGAAGAAATTTGTTTAAAGGCTGTAGAAAATAAAGATTTATTCTATAAAGTTTTTGCGTATGCCATGGATGCCTTTGGAAATGAAGTTTCGGATATGGTTATTGTACGTATTGATAAGAGGGCTCCATCAACAAGTTTATATCTAAATAATGAACAGGTATTGGATAAAAAAATAATTAAGAAATTACCTGAATTTGAATTTTTGATCGATGACAATCGTGCAAATATGCGTATTGAATATTACATAAATGGTGTATTGATGGATATGGATATCGAAAAAGTATTCAATCGTATGATTAAAGATGATGTGTTAAAGGTTAAAACGTACACTTATGATGCATTATCAAATTTTGAAATAAAAGAATATGAATTTATGTTTAGTCCAGATAAGAAAATAGAAATGGTTTCCAAAAGTGAACAGATTCTACGTAGTGATGAAGTGGCTACATTTGAACGAATATGGAGTGTAAATGAAAAAAATGAATTGGTCTTAGAAAAAAATACAAAAGTACTTACTTCAAAATCGAAGCCGAAGATTCATTATGTGCGAAAAAAGAATAAAGTACAAATTTTTTCCAAAGATCAGATTGAATCTTGTTTTGTGAATGGAAAGAAGATTGCGATTCAAAAAGATGTGTTGGGACATGATTTTGTGGAAATATCGTTAAAAAAATCAAAAACGACCATTGAAGTCAAAGCTAAAAATGATTCGGGTGTTACTACGATAAAGAAATCAGAAATTAAAAAATCAATCTTAAAAAAATCATTTTTACAGCAATTGTGGATTTGGATTCAGCGTGTCTTTAAATTATGATCAAGCTTTGGATATATACAAAGGATCATTGTGCGTGGTTTGATGTAGATTCCATTCATGAATATGACAGGTTTCAATTTGAGAGAAGAAATCAAGGTGTTTGTATCTTTTACAAACAAAATAAAAAAGTATTAAAATGCAATGAATCTTGTATCTTGGATCATACAACTTTCTTTCTTGATGAAAAACAAAGTACACAATGTCATTTTCCAATAGAGACTTCTATTCAAGTGGGAAGAAGTAGCTTGTGTAATATACAGTTGTTTAAAAGTGGAGTATCCAGGTTTCATTTTAAAATTGAAAAGGACGTATTACAAGACTTAGATAGTTTAAATGGTACATATGTGAACACTAAGCGTGTACATTCATATAAGTTAAACATGCAGGATGAAATTGTGATTGCGAATGTTCGTATGATTTATTTTAAAAATTATCTCCTTGTAGATATGGTGGATAATCCTTTTGAAAATAAGGATTTAAAACGAGAAGAACCCATGTTCTATCCATCCAATTTAAATGTTCAATTACCAACAATACAAACGTGGGACATACAGATGCCACAAATCCATCGTGTAGTTTGTAAACAGAGTCTTTTTAGTGCCATTGGGCCATCGTGTATGATCGCAAGTTCTGGTTTTATTTCTTCGATTTTGATTGGGTATCTTCAAAAACAAAGCGTGGAAACACTATTCATGAGTATGATCAGCTCTTTAACAATGGCTGTAACATTTATGATTTATGGTTTATATAATCGAAACTATCAATATAAATTGGGCGTAAAAGAAAATCAGAAAAGTCTAGATACGTATGATGGATATTTAAAACGAATGTATGAAAAAGAGGGCTTGTTGAAGAATGATTTTGAAAAGAAGGTAAATCTATATATCAAAAAGTTCGTGGATACTTTTAAACATGAAACGAAGGATATTGTTTATGTGGGGTGCACAAAATTAAAGTGGTGTGCTATTTCATATCGTGAAGTGTCTTATGAACATGCATTAAATGATTTGATTCAAAAAAGAGAGCGATTGATAGAATCTTTAAATTCCAAAATACTACAACCTGTCTTCTTAAAAAAAGGGGAAGTATGTTGGGTCAAAGGGAATATAGAAGAGAGTTTGATTTTGTTTGAGAACTATTTGTGGTATTCAAATTCGATGCGTAAGTGGTTGTGGATGCAAGATTTTGATGAAATAAAAGATGTTTTATTGAATCCATTTTGTATTGTGAATGAAAAGTCGAATTCAGAATTCATAGTGGTTACTAGGGATTTAAAATGTCAGCCAAAAGATTATTATTGTTTGATCTATATAGGAAAGAAAGAACCATCCTTCCATTATGACTATTGTATTCAAAATATATGTATTTCCAATATAAATAAAGATCAAAAAAGATATCTTTTAAAATCACAGAATATGGATTTTTATCAAGAGTTGATTGCGAATGGACCCATTCGAAAAGAGCGCTATGTGATGAGAGTTCCTGTTGGAATGCGTGAATCCAATCAAATTGTGTATATGGATTTTCGTAAATATGGATCTCACGGATTGGTTGCGGGTATGACCGGATTTGGAAAAAGTGAATTTATAAGTTTTTTGTTGATGATGATGATTTGGCATAATGCTCCAAGTCAATTTCAATATATATTAATCGATTTTAAAGGAGGTGCTTTTGGACAGCCATTTTATGAATTTGCGCATTGTGCAGGAATTGTTACAAATCTGGATGCACAATCCATGGAACGCTTTTTTATGAGTATGAATTATGAACTGGAGAAAAGGCAACGCTTATTTTTAGCGGCAAAAGTAGCCGATATCAATGCCTATAATGAAACACACACACTCTCGCATTTATGGATATTTGTGGATGAGTTTGCACAATTAAAGACTCGTTTTCCGCAATTTATGTCACAGCTTCAAGAAATTGCACGTATTGGAAGGTCTTTAGGGATACATTTAGTTCTAAGTACACAAAAACCTATGGGAATCATTGATGATCAAGTTATGTCAAATACAAGTTGGAAGGTGTGCTTTCATGTGAATAATGTACAAGATAGTCGTGAGATTTTACAAAACGAAAAGGCTTATACTTTAAAGAATCCAGGGGATATGGTTCTACAAACAAAAAATGAGAGTATTGAATGTAAAAGTTTTTATCTACAAAAATATGTGGATGAAAAGTCGTGGCGTGAAGTCAATGAGCGAAAAGAAGTTATCCAATCTAAGCAACATTTAAGTAAGCGTGTAATAGATGCATTAAAAGAAAAAATCAATGTGTTGAAAGAAGAAAAATCATGGGTATTGTTGCCAAAGAAAGTTTCAAAAGAGGACTTTGTAATTTTGGATTTACCATTTAAACAAAAGCAGTGTGAGCTTGTTTTTGATCATTTACAGCTTATATATACAAAGAGTATGGATATTGTATATAGCTTAATAAATTACTTTAAGGATGAAACCATTTACGTATATGGAACTCATGTATTAAATGATTATGTGGATTTTAACTTTTTTAAATCTAGGTGTTTTCATCAGATTCTAAGTGGAGTTTGTATTGTTTTTGAAGATGAAAATCTTGATTTATCTTTATTGAATGAAAATGTGCGTGCATTTATTATTACGGAAAATGAGAACACTCGATTGAAATGGATACAAAGTAAGTATGTATTTGATGTGGATAGTTTGGATGATAAAAGAATATATTTTGACACCTACCAATTGCCTTCTTATCTAAACATGACATGTTATGAAAATACATATGTAGAGTGTATTTATAATCGAGTAAGTGAATCCAATTTAAAAAGAAGAGCGTGTAAGCCATTTTCTTATCGAAAAGAACGAAATTGTATTGGCTTTGAAAGTCAGAGTGATCGCCCTGTGTTTATTGATGAGAAAAGAAAACTTTATATTTTATATATGCATGAAGAATATAAGTGTAAAGCTTATAAGCTATGTGAGAATCTTTCACATCTTAAAATTTGTTCAGACTTAAGTTCAAATAGTGATATTTATGTTATTTGTGTAGATTTTAAACAATTGACAAATGAAGTGTTTCAAAAAGCTTTATATCAGGCGCAAGTATTGTGGGTTGGCTATGGATTGAAGGAGTATGGATATACATTGAGGCGTAAACTTCCTTATGAAAGCTTTGATTGTGTATTTTTTAAAGATCAAAATGAAGGGATTGGAGTTTATGAATGAGATCGGCATATATCTTTCTTTTGATCGAAAGATGATTTTTGTTTCTGAGTCGTATCGAGTACAAGATTTTTTTGATGAGTTTTTAGAGTATGAAGTACGATATGTGTTTAATGTTACGGTAATGTGTTTTTTGGATTTGAATAAAACATTTAAAGAAAATCATATTGCGCATTGCGATATGTTGATTTATGGGAGGTAAATTTATTTATGAAAATTTCAGTGGATTATTCAGAAGTATATCAAGCAAGTGTCTATGTGAAAAACAAAGCGGATAGCTATAATGATCTAATTCAAAATTTATATAAAAGAGTGGAGCAGATGCAAAGCATTTGGCAGGGTGTAGATCATTTGGCGTTTCAAAATCAGTTAGAAGAATTTAGACCAAGCCTAAATGAAATGTATCAAGTGATTTTAGAATATAGTAATGTTCTAAAACAAACAGCTTCGGTTTATGAAAAACTTCAACAAGATCGTGTTCAACAAGCTAAATTATTATTGTAGGAGGAATGGTTATGACACAAATTCAAATATCAAGTGAAGATGTAATGGCGTATTCAAAACAAGTCGATGCGTATGCCAATGAGATTCGTACAGTGTTTAATGAAATTGAATCTAAGATGTATTATGTGGAATCGATTTGGCAGTCTCCTGCATCTAAATATTTTATGGAACAGTTTCAAACATTAAATCCTGCTATGATGTCGTATTTGGAAACATTAACGCGTTTTTCTACATATTTACATCAAACCGCAAATCTATATCAGGAAAACGAACAAAATTTGATGCATCATGGATGAGATACAATTTTATAAAGTATTATCAAGTGATTTAAGCTCTCTTTTGAATCAAACAAAAAATGCAGTATCGAGTGAAGAGTTTGTCTATGTAAATCAAAAGGTATCGCGAATTCAATATTTGATTCAGATACAAATACAGGAAATTTTAAATCATGAAAGCCGACAGTCTTTCTTGTAAGAATTTAAGTGCACAATATAATTTACTGGCATCAAGAAATATTGTGTTAAAGAATCCTGTATTAAAGGAAAGACAAAATCGTATCGCAAAAGAAATTATGGATATTTCGAACTATTTATCGAAAAGTGCTAATTTAATCGAGAATACCGAAAACAAACAATTGTTGTTTCAGCCTGGTAAACATAATTTCACTAAGTATGTAAACTTGAATTTAGTTTCGCAGCTGACTAAACAAAGTCGATATTCTTATGGCTCAATCGGATATACAGCTTCATTAAAGGAATGGAACAAAAACTATACGAGGGATTATTTTCATGTGGGGGCCAATGCGGCTATATTAGATGGAGAAATTAAATCGAGTATAAGTGCTCGGTTATGGAAAAATAAAAAATTTGATCCTCGTGTTGTATTACAAGGTGAGGCTAGTGTTGCCTTATTATCATCAACGGTGAATGCACGTATTGGTAATTCAAAAGTGTATGCGAGTGCTCGTGCAACAGGACAAGTCGGTGTGGCGTATGCGAATTGTAAGGCCGTGTTTTCTAAAAAGGTGCAGTCGTTTGAGGCTGGTGTTGGTGTTGCAGCCTTAAGAGGAGAAACGCGTTGTGTTTTAAATATTCTTGGTGCAAAAGTAACTTTAACTGCACAAGGAAGTGTTGGAAGTGCTGAGGCAAACTTTTCATATCATTTTTCAAATAGAGAGTGGGAAATTGGATCTAAGCTTGGTTTTATTGCGGGGCTGGGCTTTAAAATCAATGTGAGCTATTAAAAGGAGGTTAAATGAAAGATTTATTACCAATTGGAAGTGTAGTGACTTTAAAAGAAGGAACTAAAAGATTAATGATTATTGGGCGTCTTCAACAAAATGTAAGGACAAAGAAAGTGTATGATTATGCAGGATGTTTATGGCCAGAAGGCTATATGGATAAGGATTCTTGTTACGTATTTGATCATGAAGATATTGATTGTCTTTACTATATTGGATTGCAGGATATAGAAGAGTTCAATTTTCGGTTTGAACTCGATGAAATGAGAAAAAAAACAAGCCAATAGACATTTGTCTATTGGCGTTTTATTAGTCTTTAGATTTCGCAAGATCCGGTCTAGAAACTAGATATTCTGGATTGTTTGCCTTTAAATTGTCGAATACATCTTGATCATGCACTTCAAAATTGTATTTCTTTAAGTAATATACAAGACAAGCTTTTTTGACATCATCATCACTGCTTAATGTTGTATAGACTTCATCTTTAATATCTTTGTATGTGTTTGTTACTAATACGGCAACGTAAGCATATGTTGTTCCACTACTTTCGTTTGTGAAAATTTCATCGATGACTCCGGCTTTTTTTGCCTTATATAACTTATTGATCATTCGAGTGGAAATATCTGTTTTCTTTGTTGTAATTAATGTTTCTTTTCCTGAATATGTGGCTGAATCTACCATATATTGTGAAGCTACTTCTTCAGGGTCTGTTCCATCTTTTAAAGCTTTCAATGCTTTTTTAGCTGTTGCCTTATTTTCACATTGAATGATACGAGCTTTACTTGGTTTATATGTGTTTTGAACATCTTTTTTAGCATCTGTGAAATATTTTTCTGTTAATTCACTTGCTTGTAAACTTGGAATCAAAACTTTATTCATATATTGTTTTTTGCTTGAATAACCAAGAGATTTAATTTGACTTTCAAAATCGGACATATTTTCTTTATAGTTGTCGATTTGTTCTTGGGCTTTTTCTTTCATTTCATCGGTTACTTTAACTTCTTGTTTATAGATTGCTTGCTTAACAAGTTCCATTGTAAGATCTGTACCTGTTGAAATTTTTAATAAATCATATTCATCGCCTTTTGTATATGTTGTATTGCCAATGGTCATGATGGCTTCATCTTTATCTTTAATTGTGGCAGTTGCTCCAGAACATGCACTCAACATCATGGCTGCACATACAAGTAGTATAGGTGTCTTTTTCATTATTGATCACCTCCATAAGTCGTTTTTACATAGTTGTCAAATTTTTTCTTAGTGTCTTTATCGTTGAATTTAATATCTAATTTTTTCGCGTATGAATCTAGAATTTTGTATGAAAGAGAAGAGTCACTGTTTAAGATCGCATATAATGCTTGGTTTGAAACTGTGTCATTTTTTGCGTTGAAGATTTTATTTGAATCTGTTTCTTTTACATAAACTCTATATAAGCTTGTGCCACTTGAATTTGTAACTGTAATCCAGTCGCTAGTTTCACCTTTTTTAAGATTAATGGCAGCTGTAACTACATCAGCAGGTACAGTAGAAGTTGAACTTGAGTCTGAGCTTGTTTCTGAGCTTGTTGAATCTGAATCTACATATCCTGCAAAACCTTTTTTGTTTGCGGTATTTGAATCTTCAGAGAATGCTTTTGCGACATCCGCAAAACTTTCTTTTTCTAAAGCTTTATCAATGTTATTTTTCTTTTTTGTTTCTGTTTCTGTTAAATTATCTGCATCACTTACTTCCATTTTAATGATAGAAACAGTTCTAGGGCTTTTTTCTTCCCAGGCTTTTTTTACTTCATCAAAATGTTTTGTGATATATTTTTTATTCATTTCTTTTTCTTTAACGCTTGTTATGCAATAGTCATTTAATTGTTCAAAGGATGAATATCCATATTTAGCTAGTTCTGAAGTTAAAGTGGATTCATAATCGTCACTTTGTTTTGATGCGTTTGATTTAATATTAGATTCCAATGTATTTGCCTGTTTTTTAATATCTTTTGTAGTTTCGATTGATTGATCGATGACGGCATTTTTATACATATTGTAGATTGTTGAACCATCATATGGTGCGGATTCGTCATATAAATCATTTGCGGTAATATCGTCTTTATCGATTGAAGCAACAACTTGCTCATTATTTGATGATTTTGCGGATACATTGTCTTTATTTGTGTCATAAATAAAGTAGCCAATAAAACCAATAATAATTATGGCAATTAGGACGACAAACCAGTTATTTCGTAAAATATCAGTCATAATTAACCTCCTTGAGAATGTCTTTTCAATTATACGAGATATCTTTTTAAAATGCAATGAACCGCCGAGATGTATTAATTGAGATTTTAATAATTATTTGGTATTATATTGCAGTGAAAAGAGGTAGAATGTATGGCAGATTTGGTCATTAAGGATCTTCATGTATCCGTGGAGAATAAAGAAATTTTAAAAGGGTTGAGTTTAACTGTAAAATCAGGTGAGCGTCATGCCCTAATGGGACCTAATGGAAATGGTAAATCTACATTGCTTGCAGCCATTATGGGAAACCCAAAATATACAGTTACATCTGGTTCAATCACATTAGATGGCAAAGATGTACTACAAATGTCTGTAGATGAAAGAAGTAAAGCTGGACTTTTCTTAGGAATGCAATATCCAAGTGTTGTTTCTGGCGTTACAAACTCTGACTTTTTAAGAAGTGCAATGAATGCGCGTTTAGAAAAACCAATCTCATTATTTAAATTCATTAAGGAAATGGATAAGGCGATTGAGCAATTAGAAATGAAGAAAGACTTAGCTCACCGATTCTTAAATGATGGATTTAGTGGTGGAGAGAAGAAGCGTAATGAAATCGTTCAAATGATGATGTTAAAACCATCAATTGCCATGTTGGATGAAATTGATTCAGGACTTGATGTGGATGCATTGCGTATTGTTTCAGATGCCATCAATCAATGTCAAAAACAAACAGATCTTGGTTTATTGATCGTATCTCACTATGCACGTTTCTATGAATATTTACAACCAACACATGCTCACGTATTAATGGATGGACAAATTGTTGTATCTGGAGATGCAAGCCTTGTTGAAAAAGTAGACCAAGAAGGATATGAATGGATTGAAAAAGAGTACCACGTAACCGCAAATAAAGAAGAAGATAAACAACCTATTTCTTTAGGTTCTTGTGGAGCAAAAAAATATGCTTAATCGATTTGATGTTCATAATAGTGAAACTTTAAATATTCAAATTGATCGTCATGATCAAAAATCTTATTTGATTGAATTAAGCAAAGATTGCACAAAATTAGATTTAAGAGTGGAATGTTTAGAAAATTCTTTTTCAAAATTCTTTATTCTAAATCATGCTGAAAATGCATGTGAATTAAATATTAATATGGTACTTAAACAAGATGCCAATTGTCAGATGGGTGTCTTGGACTTAGAAAAAAGCCCGTTAAAATGGAATCATTATGTAGATTTAAAAGAGCCGGGTGCAGAATATGAAATTTTAAGTGGTCAATTGTGTCAGGAACATATAGAAAAAGTGTGTGATATGGAAGTAAGACATAATGCACCGCATACAAATGGTCAAATGAAAAACTTTGCGGTTCTATTTGATCATGGTCAATACCAAATGGTTGCCAATGGCAATATCAAAAAAGGATGCTTTGATGCACAATCTCATCAGGCAACGCGTGTACTAACTTTAGGTCAAGGACACAAGACGAAAGTTATTCCATTATTATTAATTGATGAAAATGATGTAAAGGCAAGTCATGCCCTTACAATTGGTCAGCCAGATGCAGATCAGTTATATTATTTACAGTCTCGTGGATTAAGTACAAAACAAGCTGTTGGCTTATTAAGTGTAGGTTACTTCTTACCTGTCATTGATTTAGTAGAAGATGAAGAATTAAAGAACAGTCTTCGTCAAGAAATGGAAAGTAAGGTTGGATTGTATGGACATCAGTAAAATTCGTAAAGATTTTCCAATTTTAACCCGTACAATGTCCAATAAACCCTTAGTATATTTAGATAATGGGGCAACTACATTAAAGCCCCAACCTGTCATTGATGCTGTTGTGAATTACTATACATACCTTGGTGCGAATGCTCATCGTGGTGATTATGAAATGAGTGCACAAGTTGATGCTGCTTTTGAAGGAGCTCGTGTTCGTACACAAAAATTTTTAAACGCAAAATATAAAGAAGAAATTGTATTTACCTCAGGATCAAGTGAAGGTTTGAACTTAGTTGCGATGATGGTTACTCAGCAACTTTTAAATGAAGGTGATGTCATTTTAAGTGATGAAAGTGAACATGCTTCAAGCATCTTACCTTGGATGCAAGCGGGAAAGAAAAAGGGAACAAAAATTGATTATATACCTTTAGATGAAGAGGGTAAGATTACCGTTGAAAACTTTAAACGTGTTTTAACAGACAAGGTAAAAGTCGTAGCGATTGCGATGGTATCTAACGTTTTAGGTTTTGTAGCTCCAGTTAAAGAAATTGCCAAGATCTGTCATGAAAGAGGCATTCTATTGGTGATTGATGGAGCACAAAGCACACCTCATTTAGATATTGATGTACAAGATCTAGATTGTGATTTTTATGCCTTTAGTGCACACAAAATGTGTGGTCCAACAGGTGTAGGGGCTTTATATGGTAAGAAAAAATGGTTGGACCAATTAGAACCGATTTTCTATGGTGGAGAAAGTAATGCTCGATTCGATAAGTCTTGTTCATTGACTTTAAAAGAAACTCCATTGAAGTTTGAATCGGGAACGCAGCCAATTGAGGGTGTTATTGGTATGGCGGCTGCCATGGATTATTTGGATTCAATTGGTAAAGAGAACATTCATGCGCATGAAGTTGAATTAAAAGAATATTTTTTAGAAAAAGCTAAAGCTTTAGGAAATATTGTTGTATATAACGAGAATGCGAGAAGTGGTATTGTGACATTTAATGTGAAGGACAAAGATCAAATGATTTTTGCGCAAGATGTCGCAAGCTATTTAAATACGTTTGGCATTGCCGTTCGTTCGGGACAGCATTGTGCTAAATTACTTCCGGATGTATTAAAAACACCGGGTACTTGTCGTGCAAGTTTCTATTTGTACAACACAAAAGAAGAAGTCGATCAATTGATTGATGCTTTAAAGAATGCAACAGTAGAAAACTGTGTCAGCATTTTCTTTTAGGAAGGAAGCTTAATTATGTCAAATATTGATCCTATGTTGATGCGCCAAATTATTATGGATCATTATGACTATCCTCGTAATAAAGAATTGACAGATAATGAAGGTTATATGTCACGTCATATGGCGAGTGATTCTTGTATTGATGATATTACGGTGCAGACAAAAATTTCCGATGGGAAAATTGATGATATTCGTTTTGATGGTGTTGCCTGTACGATTTCTACAGCTTCAACTTCAATTATGTCTGAATTATTAAAAGGAAAGACAACTGAAGAAGCAAAAGAAATTATGGATAACTATTTCAAAATGATTGACCAAAAAGAATATGATGAAGATGTTTTGGATGAAGCAATTGCGTTTCAAAATGTTGGTAAACAAGCGAACCGTATCAATTGTGCCACAATTGGTTGGAAGGCTATGCGTGAAATGATTAAGGAAAGTGAGGATGAAAAAGATGAGCAATGAAAAAGATATCGCACTTTCTAGTGAATATGAATATGGTTTTCATGATGAAGATGTAAGTGTATATAAAACACAAAAAGGTTTGAATGAAGAAACGGTACGTACGATTTCTAAAATCAAAAATGAACCGGAATGGATGTTACAATTGCGATTGGATGCATATCATTCTTTTGTAGAGCAACAAAATCCAAATTGGGGACCAGATTTAAGTGAAATTGATTTTGATGATTACACTTACTATATTAAACCGAGTGATAAACAAGAAAAATCTTGGGACGAAGTGCCGGATACCATTCGTAATACATTTGATAAATTAGGAATTCCAGAAGCAGAACAAAAGTTTTTAGCCGGAGTTTCTACACAATATGAGAGTGAAGTTGTTTACCACAACATGTTAGAAGAGGTGGAAGAAAAGGGTGTTATCTTCTTAGATACAGATTCGGCTTTAAGAACATGTCCAGATTTATTAAAGAAATACTTTGGCAAATTAGTGCCTTATACAGACAATAAATATGCAGCTCTAAATACAGCTGTATGGTCTGGTGGATCTTTCATTTATGTACCAAAGGGTGTTAAGCTAGAAAAACCTTTACAATCTTATTTTCGTATCAACTCAATGTCAATGGGGCAATTTGAAAGAACATTGATTATTGTCGATGAAGGTGCAGATGTGCATTATGTAGAAGGATGTACGGCACCAACGTATTCAAAAGATTCTTTACATGCGGCAGTTGTAGAAATCTATGTACACAAGAATGCGAAGTGTCGTTATTCAACTGTACAAAACTGGTCTAGCAACATCTTAAACTTAGTTACAAAACGTGCAAAAGTATTTGAAAATGGACACATGGAATGGATTGATGGAAACGTTGGCTCACATGTGAATATGAAATATCCAGCTTGTATTTTGGCTGAACCATACGCAAAGGGAACAACCATTTCAATTGCGGTAGCGGGTGAAAATCAAATTCAGGACGCGGGTAGTAAAATGATTCATTTGGCCCCACACACTTCAAGTACAATCATTTCAAAATCGATTGCACGAAATGGTGGGGAAGTCAATTATCGTGGTTGGGTAACACATTCAAAAAATGCTGCGTATGCTAAGAGCAAAGTAGAATGTGATACATTGATTTTGGATAAGAAATCTCGTAGTGACACAGTTCCAATGAATGTATCTTATAATGATACGTCGCAAATTGAGCATGAGGCTACCGTTTCAAATATTAGTGAAGAACAATTGTTCTATTTAATGTCTCGTGGTTTGACTCGTTCACAAGCTACAGAAATGATCGTAATGGGATTCTTGGAACCATTTACACGTGAACTTCCAATGGAATATGCGGTTGAGTTGAATCAAATGTTGAAGTTGGATATGAGTGACAGCATTGGATAAGCGTAAAGAATGTATTCAAAGGCGTAGTTTAGTATCAAACGCAGAAAGACTTTTAAAAGAAAAGGCAATCACAAATTGTGTTTTGCCTTTTTTAAAAGGAAAAATTGGAACCTATATCCCGATTCGCAATGAAGTGGATGTATATTCAAATTTTAAAGAGGAATTTGATCTTTATGTTCCAAAGATGTTAGATGATACTACGATTGCCTTTTACTCAGACAAAGAAGAAAAAATAAATGGCCCTTTTTCTACGATTGAACCTATTGGAATTTGTGAAGAAAAAGATTTAAATGTGATTCTAGTTCCTGTTGTAGGCTTTTTTGATACATATCGTCTTGGGTATGGAAAAGGCTATTATGATAGGTATTTGAAAGATAGTTCAGCATTGAAGATCGGGATTGCTTTTGATGTGCAAGAAATAAAGTTTGATGTAAAACCAACGGATGTTAAGTTAGATATGATTATTACAGAATCGAGGATATTACGATGAAAATATTATTTTATGGGGATAGCAATACTTGGGGCTATGATGCCAAAGATGCTTCAAGACAAAAGAATCGTTTCACACAGGTCATTAAACAAGAGTTTAGTCAGCATGAAATCATTGAGGAAGGTTTATGTGGAAGGACTTTGTGCTTAGATGATCCGTATGATGAAGATCGTAACGGAACTAAAATGATTTCGATGGTTTTAAAGACACATGCTCCCATTGATGTTGTATTCATTATGTTGGGTACAAATGATGCGAAGCGTCAATTTTCAACAAATTCCATATCTATAGAAAAGGGAATTCGTACCTTATTATATAGGGCTTTGAATCCGGAAATTTATCGGGATGGATCAAAAGTACCTCAATTTTTTGTGGTTTGTCCACCAAAAATGAATAGAGATGGATTGAATAATGAAAGAACGAAAGAAAATTTTGGGGATACTGGTTTTGAAATATTAAATAACACAAAGCCTTATTTAGAAAAAGGATGTCGTGACTTTGATGTAGAAGTGATTGATACGCATGCGATTGCTGGAAGTATAGATGGTATCCACATGGATGAAAGTGGTCATAAACAAGTTGCGGATGTGTTAATATCTGTGATTCAAGAATTATAGGAAAGGAAGATACTTAATGAGTGCTTATACAAATGGTTTAGTGTTCTGGAAGCATTTTGAAAAGAAGCAAGATGTGATTTTTAATTATTTAAAATCAGAACAATATGAAGAATTAAACGATATTATCCAGGAATTGGATGAAGAAGTGATGGAAATGAGTGGTGCCCATTTCTTTGTCGAAAATTTTTATGATTCTTTCGAGATGACCTTTGATACAGGTCCAAATAAGACGACACAATATCTATGTCAGATGCTTTGTGATATTGCACCAAAATCTGTAAAACAAAATTGGATCATGAATGCTTGTTTACCTGCAATGTCGCAAAAGGCGATTCAGGCTATGGTTCAAATCAAAAATGAAGAGTATACTTTAGCTGATTTCCATGTTTTCTATCAAATCGAAAATGATATGTTGGATTGTAAAGTATATTGTCCTGGGTTTAATTTAATTGGAAATCCTGAAAATAAAAAAGAAATGAGTATGTATTTATTAGAGCTTGCGATTGGCCAGCTTGCCTATGAAGCATATATTTGTCGTGTTGACTTTATAGATACGCCAGATTCAAATATGAAATTCTGTCAAATGATGGATTTTTATGAAGTAATCATGGCACTTGTTGAAAAAAATCATTGGAAAGAATATGATAAGCCAATCGATATTTATTCGGTTTATCAGCCAATTCAAGATTTTGCGCATGATGCTCTAAGAAAAGATATGAAATTGATTTTTACAACACATCCTTTATTGGTGGAACAAACGATTGAGGATAAGGAAGAAGTTTTGGCAGATCTTAGTAGTAAAGATGGTGAATTTGGATATGTTTATTATTCAAATCCTTTCCATAATAAAGAGGATGCTTTATATCGTCAAAAGTTATCAAAAGAATTGGATGAAGCTATTTCTAAAGTGCATGCAGGAAAAGTGGTTGGAGGAGCTATTGGTAAAAGTTTTTCCTATATTGATTGGATCGTGTATGATAAAGACTTGTTTATGAAGGTTTTCAACCAATTAAAAAAACAGCTCGATGCAAGTGTCGAACTGTATTATCAAAAATTTTAATGACTTTGAATATCAGCGCAGGCATTGAGCAGGCGCTGTCTTTTCATTCCTACAAGAGGTTTTTCTGGATTTTCTAAAAATCGAGCTAATACGTCTGCATCTTTTAAGGCTTCACATAATGGGGAGTCAAAAGATTCTTTTTTTGAATGTTGACGAATCGCATATGTGATATCATCAATTTCAGTTGTTTTAAATAAACCACATTCTTTTAAATATTTATATGCATGAAGACTAGATAACTTTGCGTGTTGTGAATGGGGACAATTATCAACAAATTGAGCATAATCATGGAAAAGAGCAGCCACTTTAGCACGTTCTAGATTTGTGCCTCTTGCCATAGCTATGAATGTAATCGAAAGGTCCACACTTGCGGTATGTGTGAGTGCTGCAATTTTTAGATCTTCATTATAAATTTTAGCATATTGACCATATACATATTCTTTAACTTTTTCATATCGCTCTAACATAATAATCCCTCTCTTTCATGAAAAAAGCGCACGATGTGCGCTTGATTCGAACAAATTTCTACGCAGCTGTATCTACAACTGTGACATTGTTAGCTTGTTGACCACGATCGCTTTCAACAACGTCATAAGTAACAGTTTGTCCTTCTTCTAAAGTTTTAAATCCTTCAGAATTAATTGATGAATAGTGTACGAATACATCTTTTCCATCTTCGCTGGTAATGAATCCATAACCCTTTTCAGCGTTAAACCATTTTACTTTACCTGTGCTCATGCCTATACCTCCTGGACTAAGCCAATATCCTTTGACCGTTAAAATCGAAAGTACTTGCATACAATAGCATTTATCACAATCAGAATATGAGTCTAATCCTTAACTGCTTTCATTTTAGCATTTTCTAACAATAATGTCATTCAAAAATAACATTTTTGTATAGTTATTGTGTTATATTTTGTTTATAATGATTATATAAAAAGGAGGGCATGTGTTTTATGCTTATTCAAGATGATGCTTTGCGTAGTGTTATTGCACGTACATTACGTGTTAAAGAAGAAGAACTAACTGAAGATTTGATGAAAGAATTGATTCACTTAGAAGTACAGGATCATGAAATAGCAACTCTAGAAGGTTTGCAGTATGCAGAGAATTTAGAGACTTTAAATGCAAGTAACAACAAGTTACAGACATTGGATCCCATTCGTGATTTACATAATTTAGTTTGTCTAGATGTTTCACGAAATCAATTAAGAGATTTGCAGGCTTTACATGGCTTTCGACAACTTAAAAAATTAAATGTATCAAGAAATAACTTATATACAATGGATATTTCAAGTGTTGCAGCCATGATTGATTTGGAAGTATTGAATCTTTCAAAGGCTAAAGTAGATAGCTTGATTTATTTGGAACATTGTAAAAAACTAGAAGAAGTTCATATCAACACAGAAAATGGTCCATTTAGCTATGCGATCTTAGGTGTACTTAAAAAATTAAAAAAATTAGATATGGGTGGTATGCGATTATTCAATATTGAAGATTTAACATATCTTTCGAATGTTGAAGAATTGGATTTAAATACGAACTTAATGTCTGATTTAAGTCCATTATTATCGATGAAAAACTTAAAGAAATTAAATGTTTCAAACTGTCCATATTTAAAGGATTATTCTGTATTAAAGGAATTTTCTAACCTAAAATCATTGAATATTTCTTATAATGAACCTGATCACTTTATGTTCTTAAAGGAATTAAATCATTTAGAATCGTTATCTATGGAACAAACTGGATTCAAAGATATGTCATTGTTAAATAGTTTAGGTGATTTAAAAGAGTTAAATGTGTCTAAGAATCGTTTAAAGAATTTAGAAAAATTCACAAATGTAGAACACTTAGAAACTTTGGATGCGAAGTTCTGTCAATTAACGGAAATTCATTTCTTAAAGAATGCGCATCAATTGAAACATTTAAATTTATTCACAAACCGTATCAAGGATATTCGTATTTTAAAGGATGCCAAAGAAATGGTATATTTAAATGTGGGCCGCAATGATATTAAGGATATTACTTGTTTAAAAGATATGAAACAATTGGAAATCATTTCTTTAGAAAATAATAATGTTAAGGATTTAAAACCATTATCTGAACTTACGAATCTTTGCGATGTGGATTTATATAATAATGTCATTGAGGATTTAATGCCGTTAGAAAATTTAGAGTTTATTTCTTATTTACGATTGGATCACAATGCCATTACGGATTTAACTCCATTATCAAAACTTAAATATTTGCGTTCTTTAACTTTGAAGGCAAATTATATTACAGATGTAACTCCATTAAAAGATTTAGAATTATTAGAAGCACTACGTCTAGATGATAATCCTATTCAAGATACAAGTGTATTAGAAAGTATGGAGTTCTACGAAAAATTTACGAATTAACATAAATCCCCTTTATATAAAGGGGATTTACTGCTTTTATATAAAATTATAACTTATTTATGACTTAAAAAATTGGAATTGTGTTTAAAACTTCATTTTATTCAGTGTTAATCAAGTGTCAATGAACTACCACACCTGATATGTAGTTCTGATGTGGTAGTCATCTTTTCACGTGAGAGTATTGGTAGTACTCTGAATTGTTTTGGATGTTGGTAGCATCCAGGATTTTTTATTTTGCTTCGTTAAAAAGAAAAAGCTATCCGAAACTGAATAGCTTTTCCGTATCTGCGGTACCCACAAATGTGTTACCGAAATAAATACCAGCAGTGCCTGATACAATGTATCATCACTGAAATTCATCTTTATAATAACATGAATTTCTTTAAAATCAAGTGATTTACAAGGCAATGTTGGTTATAGCTTTTACGATTTCAGTGTCAATTCTGTCCATTGTTTCTTTAGATAACTGTATTTTACCAATTGGATCTAATACATTAATCGATTTTTTAATTCTATGTTTACTAATGGTTGTTATGGATAAGACCTTTGCAAATGAATCCTTATTTTTTCCATTATAATAATCTGTGATATCTTGAAGCATTTGCTTTTCTTAACTTGTGTGAAAGTCTCTATGATACCTTTATCGATTTTATCCATAACACTATCAGGAGCTTTGATTCTTTTGATTGAATCTAGGTGATTATTAATTGTTATTTTGTTTTTTCATCTTATTTATTTCCATTCATTCTTTTATGATCCATTTATGCAAAAGTATAAAAGAAAAGCCACTGAAATAAATCAGTGACTTTCTATATGGCGCAAAGGCCATTGTTCACTAGTGTATTACCATCTTACAAATTTAAAGCCAAAAAATTTACTTTGTAAATAATTCTATTAATTTATTATCAAGTATTGTCATAATTTCATCTGAAACTCTAATTTTCAAAATGGGATCATATTTGTTTATTGGTTTTTGATATATCCACTTTATTTTTTTTCGACGAAGTTGAATTATAAAAATTCTTATCACAACTTCTTAAACCATCTATATGTTCAAATAATGCAGGTTTAATAGTCGCACCAAGCGGATCTAAAATAAAGTCAATCCCTTCACGTCTAGCAAGTTTTGAAGCTGAGACGAAATCGCTATCACCAGAAATTAATATTATTTGGTCAACTTGATGTTTATATGAAAGCAATATCTAAACCAATCTTCATATCAACTCCTTTTTGGTCAATATTTAGGATTATATCTGATTCAGATAAATCAGAAAAATTAAGAGTATCGTTACACAACTTTTTAAAAGCTTTTTGGGAAAGATTATAGTTTGCTTGTTGAACAGCAAGTTGTCCTAATCGAATCGCAAATTTACGTTTTTTCTTTAGTTCTTCAAAGAAGGCATTTGTCCATTCATAAGTTGGAGACTTACCTAAATTTACATTTGATTTCGTAAATGGATTATATATTGTTTTATCCACAGGTTCACAGTCGTAATAGAATATTCTATATAGTGAATGATTTACTTTTTCTCCATTGATACGTTCAGTTAAATGTCTTCTACAATATACATCTAATTCATCAGCTCTTTCTTTTGGGGTTAAGTCACCTAGACATGCATAAGCTCTTCTTCTGTAAAAACCACCATCAACAAGAATAGCAGTTTTAATTCCATCGTTATGATTCATTTTTTATATCCTTTCCAAATGAAAAAAGGCCTTAGTCACAACCTAATCCCTTATACTGGGGGTTCCGACTAAGACCGAGTTAACTGATTACTTAACATATCCGTTAAGGTAAACCTATCTTAGCAAAACCGTATTTGGGTGTCAATGATTAATTTGTTAAATTAATCACATATATTTATACCTATTATTGTACGATTAGATTCAATGTAAACATCTTATAAGCTATGCGATATATTTATATTATTGAATAAATATAAAGTGTTGCGTTCATTGTGATGTTTGCTTTAAAACTTTATATAAAAGAAATTTATCACTTATATTCTACTACAATATTTAACAGATGGATATTTTAAAATAAAGTGAATATTGAATGTTAAATTCATCTAAATTAAATACATATTACACAGTACTTGACAATCCAAGGTAGTGTGTATATCATAATAGTGAAGAGGTGATAATATGCAACCAAGAGCTGTTATATATTGCTCTAAACATGGAGCTACAAAAGAATTAGCACAATGTTTAGGAAAAAAATACAATCTTCCTGTTATTTCCATCGATCATATTTCAGGTTATTCCTTTCAGAATATTCCTGTATATTTTTGTGGATGGATTCGCAATGGAAAGATAATGGGATTGACTAAAGCTTCTAAATTATTTATGTGCGTTCAAGTGATAGGTGTAGGTGCTGTTGAATATAATGAAGCTTATGAACTGAAATTAAAATATAAAAATAAGCTTGTGAATCAAGATTTTAAATATATTCAATCCAGCAAAGGTTTATCATTAAATCCTTTAGAAAAGATGTATGTGGATGTGTTTCAACCATCTTTGATAGGAAAGAGTAAGGGCGTGGCGCATGAATACTCAATTTAAAAAGGGCGTCTTAGAATTGATTGTATTAAAGGCGATTGTGGCTGATGATCTATATGGATATCAACTTGTATCTAGAATTAATGAAGTGATTCAAGTGAATGAAGGAACGATTTATCCTTTACTGAAGCGTTTATCGAATGATCATTTATTAGAATCTTATTTAAAAGAATCAACAGAAGGCCCTCCAAGAAAGTATTATCATATCACGAGTCTAGGACTTGCAAGATATGAGGCTTTATTAGAAGAATGGACCAATTTTTCAGAGAGTGTAAATACATATTTGAAGGGAGTAAAATAAAATGTTAAAAAGTGAATTTTTAGATCTTTTGAATCAAAAATTATCATTGATCAATGATAAAGAAAAAGAAGATATTATCCTAGAATATGGAACCTATATTGATGACAAGATCGCAAGTGGCGTATCCGAAGAAGAGGCAGTAGCCGGCTTTGGAGATGTGGATGAATTGGCTAAAGAGATTTTGTCTGCCTATAAAATCAATACAGATTCGATGGATCCATTATCAAGTAAAGCTGACAAAACAATTGATAAGGTATACACGAAACTGGAGGGAATGTTTTCTAAACTAGGAAATTTTTCGATGAATGAAATCTTCCACATCATATTCGATGCATTTGTACTTGTATTGATTTTGTGGATTGGAAAACTGATTGTGGTAGATCTATTATGTCGAATTGTGTTGTCCATGATTTTCTCTTTCTTTGTAGGATTCTATGCGATTACAGACTTTATGTTAAGTTTATGTCGTCTTTTATATGTATGTATTGCGATTTATTTCTTTGTGAAGGTCATGACCAAAAGAGTCGAACGCTATCGTTTACATGCAAATCATGTGGGTGTGATGGATGACATTAAGGAAACGTGGAATGACAATATCAAATCGAATGATTTGCCCCCAACACCAGATCGCCCATTATATCATGAAAGAAAAGTGCATCATGTTGAATCGGATATATTAAAGGTGATACTCGTTTTCGCAATGATTCCAGTTTCATGCATATTGATTGGCAGTGGTATCGGTTTTGTTGTGATGATTTACGTAAGTATGATGTATGCCACAACCAGTTTAGGACTCTATTGTATAGATATTGCCTTTGTACTAGGAAGTTTGGCTATTTTATTGATGTTATTTCGAGCATGGCCAAAGAAGGTGGATACAAATGCGTAAATTAGGTGTATTACTTGTTGCTTCAATCTTATTATTTGTGTTTGGTGTTGGAACCTTTGTATATGAATTCAGTCAAATTAGTCCCCATCAAATGGATTTATCTCAAGAAACACAGACAATGACAACTTCAATGCCAAATAGCGCTCGCTTATATACAAAGACGTATTTAAGTTCTGTAGGCGATGTGCGTGTCGTTGTGGATGAAATACTCGAAGATGATAAGTTACAAGATGATGTGTTAGTAATCACATATCCTAAAATGCTTCATATTGTACAGGATGAAGATCAATTGGATTTGCAGATGGATGATTATGAGATGTCAAAGGATTTTCAAACATTATTCAAAACGTTTCGAACAAAATCCTATGATGAATATTACGCGAAAAATAATGAAATTCATATAAGTATTCGTTATGGTAAGGCTTTAAAAGATAAAATTACATTGGTCGATGATTACTATTAAGGAACAGTGAATACTGTTTCTTTTTGATTTTTAACAAGTATGTTAAAATACTGTTATGAAAAATAATAAAGATTGGAGTCGTTTGTTGAAAATGATTCTTGTGGAAGATAAGAATAAATTCAATACACGTAAGGTATTAAAAAAGAGTAAAGTGACCAATACACCTTTACATAGAAGACAGGATGTGAAAAAATGAGTGATACAAAAACGATGTCAACAAGTGCTAGATTTGCCCAGATTGTTTCAATACTTAGAAAACACCACATCCAAAAGGGAATGGATCCAGTAAAATTTCGTATGATTTTAGAAGATTTGGGACCAACCTTCGTAAAGATTGGCCAAATCATGTCAACAAGACAAGATCTGTTTTCACAACGCTATTGTAAAGAATTGATGAAGCTACGCTCTCATGTAACACCCATGCCTTTTTCGATGGTTGAACAAATTATTCAAGATACATATGGTGATTTGTTTCATGAAGAATTTGAGAGTATTGATGAAATATGTTTAGGATCGGCATCGATTGCGCAAGTACATGCGGCAACTTTAAAAACAAAGGAAAGAGTTGTTTTAAAGATTCAGCGACCAAAAATTTATGAGTGGATGGAACGTGATGTCGCATTATTAAGAAAAGCTGTAAAAATATTAAATCTATCCGATATTGTTTCAAGTGTCGTTGATTTAGATATGGTTATCGATGAATTTTGGTACACGGCCAAACAAGAAATGGATTTTACGATTGAAGCACAGTTTGCGAAACGATTTAAAAATGAATATAAGGATTGTAAATTTATTGATGCACCTAAAATTTATGATGAATATACACGAAAAAATATTCTAGTGATGGAATATGTGGATGGTGTAGAAATTACAGATTCAAAAAAATTAGATGAACTAGGTTATGACCGTAGTGAAATTGCTGATAAATTGGCATTTAATTATATTTCACAAATCATTGAGAATGGTTTCTTTCATGCGGATCCACATTCAGGAAATTTAAGAATTCGTGATAATCAAATCGTATGGATTGATTTTGGTATGATGGGAATCTTAGATGCGAATGAAAGGGAAACGATGAAATCTGCGGTTCGTGCCATCGCATTAAAGGATACACAGAAATTAGTCGATTGCATTTTAATGATTGGAGATTGTAAGAAAGAAATTGATTATTCTGCATTTTGTAACGACATGGATAAATTTGTAAATCAATATTTGAGTGTTCCTTATGCTCAAATTGATGTCGCAAAACTTGTACAAGATATGTTTTCAATATGTCATGTCTATTCGATTTCTTTACCAAAAGGCATAAGTATGCTAGCTCGTTCGATGATGACAATTGAAGGAACATTAACGGCTTTAGATCCGAATATGAATACGATGAAGATAGCGATGAGTCATAAGTCAAGTTTGACGCAGATTGATTGGCAAAAAGAAATAAAGTCGGGATTTAAGCGAAGTGTAGATGCACTTTCACATTCAATCGATATTCCTGTACAGGCTAGTGATGTCTTGAAGATGGTTCAAAGAGGACAAATCAAGGTAAACTTAAATTTAATGGGTTCTCAAGCTCCACTTGCCAAGATTGATCAGATGGTGAATCGTTTGATTGTATGTGTGTTGATTGCAGCCTTGGTTGTAGGTTCAAGCTTGATTTGTACAACAAAAATGAAACCGACCATTATGGGTATACCTGCACTTGGCTTTTTTGGATATATCTTTGCGCTTGGCATGAGTGTATGGTTATTTTTCAAAATGTTATTTTTACATAGAAGAAACAAATCGTTTTAAAAGGGGATATAAGATGAAACAAGGAAAAACAGTAGTGGCATCCTTATTAATAGTATTTGTCACTTTAGGACTAGATCAATTGACGAAATGGGCTATTGTGAAGTCGATCAAATTAAATGAAACCGTGGAAATGATCAATCATTTCTTTTACTTGACATATGTTCAAAATACGGGAGCTGGATTTAGTATGTTTGCACAAGCTGGAATGGGCTTTTTTGCAGCACTAACTCTAATTGCCCTAGTTGCGATGGTATATATGTTTTTTAAAACGGATGATTCACGCTATCAAATTTGTTTATCTTTAGTTTTCTCAGGAGCTATTGGTAACTTTATTGACCGTATGAGTCTAGGATATGTTAGAGACTTTTTTAGTTTCTATATTTTTGGTTATCCATTTCCCGTATTTAATGTGGCGGACATTTGCATAACCGTAGGAATTGCATTAATATTAATCAGTATGTTTATAGACGATAAGAAGGAGCAAGCGAAATGGAAACAAGAATCCTAAAAATAGATGAAGATACAAAATTGGATCGTTTAGATAAAGTATTAGCTGAAAAGTTAGATTTTTCGCGTAAGAGAATTAAAGATTTATTGGATGAAGGAAATGTCTTGGTCAATCAAAAGGTGATGAAGGCGAGTTATAAAGTTTGTGTAAATGACGAAATTGAAGTTTCAATTCCTGAACTTGATTCAACTCAAGTACTTCCAGAACCAATCGATTTAGACATTGTTTATGAAGATCATGATATCATTGTGATCAATAAACCAAAAGGTATGGTGGTGCATCCAGCTCCAGGACATTATTCGGGTACGCTAGTCAATGCCTTATTGTATCATTGTAAAGATTTGAGTGGTATAAATGGTGTGATGCGACCAGGCATTGTACATCGTATTGATAAAGATACATCTGGCTTACTTGTGGTTGCCAAAAATGATAAGGCACATGAGGCATTGAGTCAACAACTTCAAGATAAGACATGTCATCGAGAATATGTAGCCATAGTGCATAAACCATTTACACATGAATATGGCACGATTCATGCACCAATTGGTCGTGATGAAAAGGATCGACAGAAAATGGCGGTTACCGCAAACAATTCAAAGGATGCGATCACGCATTTTAGTGTTTTAGAAAACTTCAGTAAGTTTGCGTACATTAAATGTCAATTGGAAACAGGAAGAACTCATCAGATTCGTGTACATATGCAATATATTGAACATCCAATTGCAGGCGATCCAAAATATGGTCCTAGAAAAACAATCCAAGCCAATGGCCAGTTATTGCATGCATGCGCCTTGGAATTTGTTCATCCAACAACACATGAAAAGATGCATTTTGAAGTACCGTTAGAACCAACTTTTGAAAAAGTATTAAATGAACTTAGAGAAGAGGAAGAATAATGCGTAAAGATGTATTGAGTTGGGATCAGTATTTTATGGGTATGGCACATTTGAGTGCTATGCGTTCAAAAGATCCAAATACGCGTGTAGGAGCTTGTATTGTCAATCCACAAAAAAGAGTGGTTGGACTAGGCTATAATGGTTTTCCTTATGGATGTGAAGATGATGAATTTCCTTGGGCTCGAGATGGGCAGTTTCTAGAAACAAAATATCCTTATGTGGTACATGCTGAATTGAATGCGATCTTAAATAGTATTCAAGATCTACATGGTTGTACTTTATATGTTTCATTATTTCCATGTAATGAATGCGCAAAAGCCATTATTCAAGCCGGCATTACTTGTGTTGTATATGAAAGTGACAAGTATGATGGTACAGAAGGAAATATTGCGAGTAAACGCATGTTTCATGATGCGGGTGTAAAATTGATTCAACTTCCTTATGATATTGAGGTTGAAACAAAGATCAACAATCGTTAAAGAAGTAGCTTATGTTACTTCTTTTTTGCCTTTAACATTTTATGGGTTTATAATTAAAGTCAGAAATGATAAAAGGAATACATATGAAAAAACAAATAAATCAGTTATTACCAACGCTTTTAGTTATGATATTGATATTGGCATTAACTGTTACAACCTATCATATTAGTTTTAAACAAGAAGAAGAAAGTTGTTACAACCGATTAGAAAATGCGAGTAATGCCATCATTCAAAGTATTCAAAATCGTATGCAGGATGATTTGAATTATTTGCGTTTGATTGGAAAAGATTTTTCCAATGAAGATCATTTGCCTACATATGAAGAATACAGCAGTCGATTAAGTACATTTGAAGATGTATCTTTGTTTGAACGCGTTGATTTATTGATGCAAAATAATATGTTATATACAATGCATAAAGATGTGCAACAAATCCAATCGAATGATTTTTTGACATTGAATGCAGATGCAGAATATATGGATCAAGTACATACAGATTCAATGACCAATAAAAAAAGTGTGAATTATTATGTGCCTATCCAACAAAACGATTCTGTCGTTGCGTATTTAGTAGGTGTGATTCAATGTGATACTTTAGATGAACAGTTTTATACGCAAATATATAGTGGAAAGACACAAAATCTCATTATTGATACAACGGATGGACAGGTTGTGATGAACAATCAAGATATTTTAGATTATGACACTTTTTCAACGAATGGTTGTAAATTATTATCGCCTAAAAAAGACATTATAAAACAAATACATGCTTTAAAATCAGGTGTTGTGAAATTTGAAAAAGATGGCGTTAAAAAAAATTTATGTTATAAACCGATTCAAGTTTATAATTGGGAATTAATTGTCATAGTGGATGAAGATGTAGCCTTTGCGAGTGCCTTGACATTGAAAAAGAATTATATACTCATGGTTATTTGTGAAGTTGTGATTCTTTTATTGTATTGTGGGTTCTATATCGCAAAAGTTCGACGCATTTCTAAAAAATCGAATGAATTTGAAAAAGACTTGAATGTATCACATACTTTGATTCAATGCGTTCGCAAACTATCGAATAGTACAAATCAAAAGGGAGCCATTGAGGATATCTTGAAAACTATTTGTGAATTTTATCAAGCGGAAAGATGTTATGTATTGGATTTAGATTTTGAAAATAAACAAACGAACACCATTTATGAATATGGAAATCGAAATGATGATGTTCATATTGATAATATGGTCCGTCTATGTTTAGAAAATATGGATTTAGTGCAGCGTTTCTTTGAAAATCAAAAGTCATATTATATTGAAGATGTAACTCGTGAAATTTCAAAGACGAGTCCCATTTATTCAAGTTTTATTTCGCAAAAAATACATAGTATAATCCTTGTACCATTTGTGGATAATCATCAAATTAAAGGTGTTTTTGCGGTAGACAACCCTAAACAAAATTACTACCAAAAAGACTTTTTAGAATCTTTATGTTTCTTTATTGAAACGGCCATGACGCGTGAAAAAGAAAAGAAACATTTACAGAATTTAAGTTATGTCGATTCTTTGACTTATGCACAAAATCGCAATCACTTTAATGAATATCTTAAAAAAAATAGGTGTAAAGAACTTCATTTTGTTGGAGTGATTTATTTGGATTTAAATGGATTAAAAGAAATCAATGATAAAATGGGACATCTTGCAGGAGATACTTTGATTATTAGTGCTTCTTATGTACTACAAGAAATTTTTGCGGATAACTTATACCGAATTGGTGGAGATGAATTTGTGGTTATTGAACAAGATGTTTTGGAATCGGAATTCTATTCTAAATATGAAATGTTGTTGAAGCGTATGAAAGAACTAGAAATTAGTGTTGCGACAGGGTATATATGGAAAGAGTGTTGTTTAAATTTGAGTGAAATTTTACAAGAAGCCGATCAAAAGATGTATGAAGATAAAAAGCGCTATTATTCCATAGCGCAAAAGGATCGAAGAAGGCGTTAAGCACCGATTTTTTGAGTATTTTTAAAATGAAGCTTTGCCACTTGGTAAAGCTTTTCTTTTCCAAATTTTTTCACAAATTCTTTTCCACAAGCATCCACTTTACTACCAGCCCCCTTTTCGAATTTAAAATTATATTTTTCTTCCATAAGATTCCAAGCTTCTAAAAAGGCATTGCGAGCAAGAATGCTTGCACAAGCTACCGCAAGATACTTATTTTCGGCCTTTGTTTCAAAAGTAATGCCGCGAATCACTTCAGGAAAACCTTGTAGATAGCGATAATAACTTTTTTCTTGGACAAATTGATCGATGACGATCTGTTTAGGAAGCGTATATCCTTTATGGATTAGATTTACATAGGCCTGGTTGTGTAAACGACATTTCATGTCCACCATATTACAAGAATCGTGCATATCGTTATATTTTGAATTGGGCACAATCAAAATACTGTGTGGACAGACATCTTTAATGAGTGGGGCTAGTTTTCTGATTTTGGTATCATCCACTTGTTTGGAATCTTGTATGCCTAAATGAGATAATTTTTCTCTTGCTTCTTTTGTGACGATACAACTAGCCACTACAACAGGACCAAAATAATCGCCTGTACCTACTTCATCACTTCCAGCCTGGTCTTGTGCTTCTTTTTGAGGCGTTGCAGGTTCTAACCAAGAAAGATCGGCTCCCTGAAATACAACTTTACCACTTGTGTAAGCTGTAATTGTACATTCTTTTGTCTTGATTTGATAATACGTATATGGAGGTGTACTTTCTTTTAAAATAAAAGAAGACAATCGGTTTTTTAATTGAAAGATTTCTTCTTTTGTCATATTCTTTGTCAATGTTGCCATTTTAATCACCTTATTTAGTTTACCATAAAATTTGTGTTAAAATAGGTAGGAACGGAGTATTTTATGAAACGAAATTTTAGAGATGAACTAAATCAGGCTATTGATTTCTCGAGTGTATTAACTCAGATTTGCGCATTTTCAAGTTTTTCTTGTTCCAAAGAAAAGATTTTAAATGCGTTGCCTCAATTTAATAAATTAGAAATACAAGAACAATTGAATTATGCTAAAGAAGCCATCCAGTTTGAACAAAAAGGTGGTTTATTGAATTTATCAGGTGCCAATGACATTTCTTTACCTGTTTCAAAAGCTGAAAAACAGATGACACTAACTAGTAAAGAATTAATTTCAATCTATCATTTTTTAACGGCTGTTAAGCAAGCGAAACAAAGTTTAAACTCTTCTGAGTTTATAGAATTATCCAATCTAGCTCAATCGATGGATGGATGTACACGTTTGATGGATTCCATCATTTCCAAAATCGATTTAACGGGGAGTGTTAAAGAAGATGCGACACCTGCATTAAAGAGTATGCATAAGGCTTTGGTAGATACGCGTTTAGCTTTGCAGTCCAAATCGAGACAGTTTTTAAAGAAGAATAGTTCAAAATTAATGGAAAATATGACGACAACGGTTTCGGGACGTGTTGTTGTATTAGTTCGTGCCCAAGATAAAAATGCTTTTGGAGGTATGATTCATGGACAATCCAGTTCGGGTCTTGCCTATTATGTAGAGCCATCGAGTTTTGTAGCGGATAATAATGAGATTTCATCCTTAGTGATTCGTATTGAAGAAGAGAAGAAAAGAATCTGTAAAGAATTGTCTATGCAGGTAAAGAAACATGCACTCGCATTAACTTCGGCATTAGAAACATTAACAATCATTGATGTGGCTTTCACAAAGGCAAAATGGGCCATTCGCTATGATGGATGTATTCCTTCTTTACAATCTAGAGATCATTCGTTGTATTTAGAGCATGCCAAGCATCCGTTGATTGATGAAAAGAAAGTGGTTTGTAACACATATGAATTAAACGATCAACAAGCTTGTCTTATGATTTCAGGACCGAATATGGGTGGTAAAACAGTAACTTTAAAGACGATTGGTCTATTTGTGGCATTAGCTCATGCGGCATTTCCTGTATTATGTCATAAGGCCATCTTGCCATTTTATCAATCGATGTATTTTGATATTGGAGATCATCAATCCATTGAAAATAATTTATCGACTTTCTCAAGTCACATTTCTAGGCTTTCTCATATTTGTCAAAAGAGTGATGAGAATAGTTTTATCTTATTGGATGAAATTGGAAATGGTACAGATCCTTTAGAAGGAGCCAGTCTTGCGGTCGCGATATTGGAGTATTTGATTTCAAAAAAGAGTACGATCATTACTTCAACGCACTATTCGCAAGTAAAAACGTATGGAAAGGCCAATGAACATGTCTTGGTATCGAGTGTTGAATTTGATCCAGAAACGCTTAAGCCAACCTATAAATATATTCCGGGTGTATCTGGGGCTAGTTATGCGTTTCATATTGCCCGAGAATATCATTTGGAAGAATCTATTTTAAAAAGAGCGGATTTTTTAAAGAATGAAAATGAAAAGCAGACGGAAAAAGAATTAGAGAAATTAGAGAAGCTTCAAAATGATGTATTGAAACAAAAAGAGCGTTTTAATGCATTGATTGAGGATGCGCATCGTGTTCAAAAAGAGGCTTATGAAAAAGAAAAAGAAATTGAAAAGCGTAAGGCAGAATTGGATGCTTCCTATCAAGAACAGTTAAATGAGATGCTTGAAAAGAAAAAGGCGCAGGCTAAAGAAATTTTAACGATGCTTCGTAAACAGAAGACGGGTAAGCAGCATGAACAGATTGAAAAGATGCATGAGTTAGATCTTTTAAATGAGCATGTGGTAAAGGATGTTGAAGAAGAAAAGAAAGAATTCAAAGTGGGGGATTATGTAAAGATTTCTGGTTTGAATTCGCATGGTGAAATTGTAGATATTCGAAGAAATGAGGCGACTGTTTTAACAAATGGAATGAAGATGAAGGTCAAGCTTTCTAAGTTGGAGCCTATGCATAAACCACAAATCAAAAAGACAACGTATAAAGCGCATGTAGAAAGTGTATCGAGTCGCTTTCCTTTAGAGTTGAATCTAATTGGTATGCGTGTTGAAGAAGGGATTGCGGCTTTAGATAAATATTTGGATCAGGCTGTTGTAAAACACATAAAACAAGTTCGTATTATTCATGGTATGGGTACGGGGGCTTTAAGAACAGCTGTATGGAAGGATTTAAAGAAACAGCCAAATGTTTCTAAATTTACAAGTGCAGGTCCTAGTGAAGGTGGACTTGGAGCAACGATAGTCATATTAAAGTAGGGGATAAAATGAGTATTTCTAAGCATTTACAAGATAAATTGGCTTTACTTCCGGATGCACCTGGCTGTTACATCATGAAGGATGAGAATCAGAATATTTTGTATGTAGGAAAAGCCAAAGTATTAAAGAATCGTGTTCGTTCTTATTTTCATGGTACACATAATAATAAGACAACGCGTTTAGTTTCGCATATTCGTGATTTTGAATTTATTGTGACGGGCAGTGAAAAAGAGGCTTTATTATTGGAAATCAATTTAATTAAGAAGCATACACCTCCATATAATATTATGTTTATGGATGATAAGACGTATCCGTATATTGAGATCACAAAGGAAAATAATTTCGTGGTTCGTACAACGCGTAATATTAAAAGTAAAAAGAGTGAATATTTTGGGCCGTATCCAAGTGGTCAGTCGGCTTATGAAATTGTGAGGTTGATCAATCAAATCTTTTCTGTAAGAAAGTGTCGTCATATTCCGGATAGTCCTTGTTTGTACTATCATATGCATCAGTGTTTAGGGCCTTGTATCCATGAGATTGATCCTAAGGAAAATGAGAAAACGCGTAAAAAAATTAAGAAATTTTTGAGTGGAGACACCAAAGAGGTGATGGATTCTTTGCAGGCAAAAATGTTGGATGCCAGTGAAAATTTGCAGTTTGAAAAGGCGCAGGAAATTTATAATACGATTCAGGCATTAGAGCATGTGATTGAAAAGCAGACGATTGATTTTAAAGACCTGGCCAATCGCGATGTGTTTGGATATTATGTGGATTCCGGCTATATTTCATTTCAGGCATTCTTTATTCGACAAGGGAAATTATTGGAAAGAAATATGTCCATTACGCCTTTATATGAAGATGAGATGGATGCTTTTACAAGTTTTATCATGCAGTATTATGAGAAGAATGTAGTGCCAAAAGAAATCTTGGTGCCACAAGGTACGCCAGTCGATGTTTTAAAAGAGGCTTTAAATACGAATGTGCATATTCCAATTCGTGGGGAAAAGAAAAAATTGATTGAAATGGTGTATAAGAATGCGAAAGAGGCGCATGAACAAAAATTTCAGTTGGTATTTCGTAAGGATAATGAGCTTAAAAAGGCCAATGCTATGTTGTCAAAAATATTTGATGCCAATATTCATACGGTAGAAATGTTTGATAACTCGCATATTCAAGGGACTTTTAATGTGAGTGGGTTGGTTGTTTTTAAGGATGGAATTCCTGATAAGAATTCGTATCGTCATTATAAATTGGATGGCTACAGAAGTGATGTCGATAGTATGAAGGAAGTTATTTATCGTAGATATTTCAGGTTGTTGAAAGAGCATTTGCCGATGCCAGATTTATTGTTGGTGGATGGAGGTGCCGCTCAAATTTCAGCTGCAAAAGAAATTATAGATATGTTGCAGCTTGATTTAAGAGTGGCAGGTTTAGTTAAGGATGATAAGCATGCGACGCGTGCTTTGATGGATGTAAATTTAAATGAAATTCCAATTGATTCAAAGTCAAGTTTATTCTTTTTGTTGACACGTATGCAGGATGAGGTACATCGTTTTGCGATTACGTATCATAGAAAGTTAAGAGACAAGTCTATGACAAAATCAGTGTTAGATACGGTAAGTGGTATTGGTCCTAAGCGTAAAAAAGAATTGTTGAAGCATTTTAAGAGTATGAAACAGATGCGACTAGCAAGTGTAGAACAGCTTAGTGAAGTGATTCCTGAAGATGTGGCTAAGATTCTTTATGCTCGTTTGCATGAAAAATGATAGTTTAGTATAATGTTTTGCGTGAGGTACTTATTTTGATTAGTAGAAAAGAAATGCGAGCACGTGTTTTATTGATTGTGATTTGTTTTGCAGTGGGATGTTTTTGTCTTTACCATATGGATAAGTCATATGATCCGTTAGCCAGGTATCCTTATACGACGGATGCAAATCGTGATATCATTCTAGAATATTTAGATAGTAATGATATTGATTATTTGATCAATCAGCATATTACGCCAGATAAGTTTATGGATTTTATTAAGCTAGATGGATTTAGTTTAAAAAACACGTTGTATTATAAAGAGGCAAAAGATACGCAGGATGCGGATAATGAATATATTGTCAATTTTGTGAATCGTTTTCGTAAGAATTTTTCGTATGATTCTTTAAAGGAATTGTTGTCGCACTATTCCTATATTGATTTAACAACATATTATGAAAATGAGGCTGTCCTATATTCAGATTTAAGGTTGGTGGCAGATCCTACAAATCCATATGTTGTCTTAAATCAGGAAAATACAGTATATAAATATGAACCAGAAAATTTAGTGGATTTTAATGGTATATATGTTCAAAATGCCATGGTTGATAATCTGCCAAGTATGCTCGATGCTTATGCTTCCGTTATGGATGGCCAAGATCATTTGAGTGTTTCAAGTGGTTATTTGAGTTATGAACAAGTCTTAGATCAGTATGTCAATGCGTCAAAGGAATTTGCGGGTGTTGATAATTATATGTATGGGGCAGGAAAGAATGAGCAGCAATTAGGGTATACGATTGTTTTAGATGGTCAAAATGAGTGGATAGAGCTTTGTAAGCAGCATCTAAATGAAGATATGGATTATACGCAAGTCGAAGAAGAATTGTCTAAGGAAAATAAAAATCGTGTAGAATGGATATTGGAAAATGCGTATCGCTATGGTTTTGTGGTGCGTTATGGAAAAGGTCATGAAAAGAAGACGGGACATTGGTATTTGCCATTTGTACTTCGATATGTGGGTATAGAGAATGCTAAGATCTTGCATGATGGTGATAAGAGTATGGAACAAATGTCTTTTCAAGATGAACTGAATTAGGGGTAATTTATGAAAATTGTGGTTGTGAGTGATTCTCATGGAAGAAATGATATATTAAATGTGATTCGTGAAAAACATCCAGATGCAGGATTATTTATTCATTGTGGAGATTTAGAGGCTGATCCAATGTTTTATCCAGGCTATATCGTTGTTCGTGGAAACAATGATTATTATGGTCGCTTTGAAGATGAAAGAATTATTCCAATTGGTAAGCATCGTATTTATGTTACGCATTCGCATCGCTTCTCGTATTTTTCAAGAAGCGAACAGCTTTCAAATAGGGCAAAAGCATTGGATTGTGATATAGTATGTTTTGGACATACGCACGTTGCCTATTTGGATCAAGTGAATGGAGTAACATTATTGAATCCAGGATCTTTATCGCATGCAAGGGATGGAAGACCTTGTAGTTATGCGATTTTAGATATAGATGAAAATGAAATTCGGGTTGAATTTAAGTTTGAGCCTGAATGGTAAGAAAGAAGGAAATTTATGTACAAAATTAGTGAGCTTTATGATTTAGATCATACTTTGGCTAAGGATTACTTGGCACAGTTTGAATATCCTTGGCAAGCCTTGGCTGGAATCAAAGAATTGATTTTGGAATTAGGAAAAAACTTAGGGGAAGATTATGTGGAAGTCAAAGAGCATGTTTGGGTTCATGAAAGTGCTCATGTATTTGAAAGTGCTTATTTAGGTGCTCCGTGTATTATTGGTCCTAAAACGGAAGTGCGTCATTGTGCCTTTGTTCGTGGTAGTGCTTTGGTTGGGGCAAATTGTGTTGTTGGAAATAGTGTGGAATTAAAAAACTGCATCTTATTTGACAATGTAGAAACCCCTCACTATAACTATGTTGGGGATAGTATTTTAGGATATCATTCTCACTTAGGTGCTGGTGGTATCACAAGTAATTTGAAGAGTGCTCGTGATAATATCATCTTGAGAAGAAAAGATGAGAATTATAATGTGGTTGAAGAATTTGAAACGGGATTAAGAAAAATCGGTGCTTTCATGGGTGACTATGTAGAGGTTGGATGTAATTCTGTTCTTTGTCCAGGAACGATTATTGGTCCACATACAAATGTATATCCATTATCTCGTGTGCGTGGTCAGATTGCGGCAAATTCTATTTTCAAAGATGCAACACATGTAACTTTAAAAGATTAATCTTACGGACTTGTAATTTTACAAGTTCTTTTTCTTATGTTAAGGTTTAGGTATGAAAAAGTTAGTTAAGTTTATATTTAAATTGTTGTTTATTCTAATTATTGGTTTTGTCGGCGTCTTTTTTGGCAAGGGGTATTGGAATTATTTGCAGCTTACAGAAACAAAATCAGTTGATGAGGTAGTCAATGAAGTAAGGGCAAGTCCTTATTATGTGGATTATGATGATATATCACCAAATTTGATTCGGGCTACCATTGCGATAGAGGATCGTCGCTTTTATGATCATGGTGGCTTTGATTATATTGGTTTGGTTCGTGCGGCCGTTTCTCAATTTGATGAAGATCTATTAACGAGTGGTGGTTCTACGATTACGCAGCAACTTGCGAAAAACTTGTATGGGATGTTTGAAAGTTCATGGGATCGTAAGAGTACAGAGTTCTTTGTGGCGCGTTATTTAGAGAAGCATTATTCAAAAAATGAAATCATTACTTTATATGTGAATGTGATCAATTATGGAAATAATTATACAGGCATATATGAGGCGAGTATGGGCTATTTGGATACGCTTCCTGAAGATTTAACGGTTGCGCAAGCTTCTTTATTGGCGGGTATTCCACAATCTCCAAGTCATTATGAATTGGTGAATCATTTTTCCCAGGCCAAACAGAAACAATATGCGGTATTAAAGGCAATGGCAGAATGTGGGTATATTTCAGAAAGTGATATTGCGACATATTATAATGCATCTGTTTAATGGATGCATTTTTATTTATATTCTTTATGATAGGATATTTACAAAAATATATCATATGATATAATTGTGATAGAGAAAGAAGAAAATGCCATCATAAAGTGGAGGTGAATCTCTTGATTGATGAATCTGAAATTAATGATTATTTAGGCGAAGCAAAAAAACTGATTTTGGATGGTAAGTTTAGAATTGCTTTGAATTCGAATCGATTAACAAATTTGTCATTATTTGATGAATATTTGATAAATGAGGAAAGTGTTAAATCAATATTGTTGAATTTAACGGTATATGACTTTTGTGAGAAGGTTCAAAATAAACATGCGAATTTTAATCATGAATGGCTATATGTTTTTGGAAAGGAAATTAATTTGATGAAAAAAGTGAAATGGTTCCATTGTATATTAAGTTTAATAAAATAGAAGATAAGTTTTTGATTGTGGTATCTTTTCATAAACAAAAATATCCACTGGTGTATTATTTTCAATAAAAGAAGGAGGTAATTGTAGTATGCAAAGAGAAACTGATTTTTGTGTTGAGTGTAGAGAGATATCGTCTTATTCATTACAAAAAAGATGTGTCACAAAAAATATTCGTGGAGAAAATTTAACTTTTGAGATTACTTGTGCTGTTTGTGATACGTGTGGTGGATTCATGAGTGTTCCTGGTATTATCGATTTAAATGTCCACGAAATAGATGAGCAGTACCGAAAGTTAAAAGGTTTAGTTTCAATAGAAGATATTCATACTTTGATGGAATTGTATAATATTGGAAAAGCTCCATTATCCATTGTGTTAGGTTTTGGTGAAATAACGATTACGCGATATTTGTTGGGGCAAGTGCCTTCAAAAGAGTATTCAAATATCATACGCAATGCGTTATCGTCTCCGGTATATATGGAACAAAAACTGTTGGAAAATAAAGATAGAGTTGCTTTGGCAGCATTCAAAAAATCGATGAAAAGAATAAGTGAGTTAAAAAATATATTCATTATTTCGAATAAGATGATTGGTGTCATTTCGTATATATTTGAAAAATTAGATGAGGTAACTCCATTAATGCTTCAGAAATTATTATATTATATACAGGGATTGTCGTTTGTGTTAAATGGTAGAGAAATGTTTGAAGAAAATTGCGAGGCTTGGGTACACGGACCGGTTTATAAAGATGTGTATAATATATTTAAGCAGTTTGGTTTTAATGTGATTGATGATCCGAAATTTATTATGTTTGAAGGATATAAAAAATATTTAGATGATGAAGATAAATATATTATAGATTTAGTTGTAAATACATTTGGTCAATATGGGGGTAAAACTTTGGAGAAAACAACACATAAAGAAAATCCATGGTTAATTGCTCGTAATGGTTATGGTGATGATATACCTTCAAATGAATTGATCACAAAGGATTCTATTAAAAATTACTTTATTAAAATATGTAATGAGTATGATATTTCAAAGGAAGAAGATATTCATAAGTATATTTTAAAATTGAGTGATATCGTTTAATGCATCTGTTTAAATGGATGCATTTTTTTCATCTTTTCTAGAATTTGTTGAAAAAATTACGTATAAGAGTATGTAGGTAATCTGGTGTTCTATATCTATTGCACCTAGTTGAATAGATAGTCATAAAATGAAGAGGTAAATGTATCTTGATCTATGACTCAAAAGTGATGTTAGCTCTTTTAATATCGATACTAACTGAATTTAAAGTCTTATCAAACGAATTGTTGCTTATTAAGCAATCAAACTACAAGGAAATATACAAATCGACATTACGATACTTATCTATCTAGATGACAGTTAAACACCTACTAGAAAGAGGTGCTTATGAGAAGCGCTAATTTATTAAATGATTTCGCCTTTAAGTATGTGTTTGGCGAAGATTGTAAAGAGACCAATGATGCCTTAAAATCATTACTCACGGTATTTTTAGAAAGGAAGGTAAATAAGGTTGTTGTAAAGAATTCAGAAATAGTAAAAGACTTTAGTAAAATGAAAAGTCCACGTTTGGATCTATTAGTCGAATTTGATGATCAAACAACTGTAGATTTAGAAATGCAGTTAAGACAAACGAAAGATAATTTGCCAATTCGCTTTAGTTATTATTTGGCTAGACTTCATGGTTCTCAAGAATTGGAAGGAAAATATTACGGAGAGTTAAAGGAAACGATTGTCTTAGTGTTCTTTAATGTGAATCTAATTGAAAATGATCGAATGTGTAACACATTCACGTTAAGGAATGAAGAAGGCTTATCTTTTGTAGAAGAAAGTCAAGATCGTATGAAGTTACGAACGGTTGAAATGGCAAAGTTAGATTTAAATAAACCGCTTAAAGACATGAATGAACAGGAGAAAATGATTTATTACTTTTTAAATTGCCACAAGGGAATGGATGATAGTAAAATTAAGGTAATGATAGAAAGTGATGGGGTGATTCAAATGTTAGAGAAGCGTGTAGAAACGATATCGGATGATGGTTGGAAGAAAATAATAGAAGATTTTCAAAAATTGCATGAAAATGAAGAACGAATGGAATTACAACTTGAACTTGAAGAAGCTCATAAACAAGTAGAAGATGCGAATAAACAAGTTGAGCAGAAGAATCAAGAAATAAAACAGATGATTCAATTGATGCTTACGAATGGAATGAGTTTAGAATTTATTTCTAAGTCATTGTCTAAGAGTGAAGATGAAATTAGGGACTTATTGAGATAGCCACTTTTTAGTGGCTTTTTTAAAAAATCTCTTGCATGGGATTCTATCTTTTGGTATAATAGTCAAGCAATGCCCGGGTGGTGAAATTGGTAGACGCAGTGGACTCAAAATCCACCGGTAGAGATACCGTGCCGGTTCGAGTCCGGCCCTGGGCACCATTTAAAATTAAATATTTGTTTTTTGCCCGGGTGGTGAAATTGGTAGACGCAGTGGACTCAAAATCCACCGGTAGCGATACCGTGCCGGTTCGAGTCCGGCCCTGGGCACCATATTGAATTGTTGGATCAAGTTTTTCGGGCTTGGTCCTTTTTTATGATATAATTTTTGATAGTTGGAGGATTACATATGAAAGTATTAGTTGGATTAAGTGGTGGAGTTGATTCTGCGGTTGCAGCTTATTTATTAAAGAAACAAGGGTATGATGTAACATGTTGTTTTATGCGTAACTGGGATAGTTTTGCGAATAATGATATTGCGGGAAATCCTACAATTAAAGATGATACTTGTCCTCAGGAACAGGATTATTTAGATGCACTTGCGGTTGCCAATCATTTGGATCTTCCTTTGCAGCGTGTCGATTTTATTGAAGAATATTGGGATAATGTATTTAAGACTTTTTTAAGTGAATATGAAAAGGGGCGTACGCCAAATCCGGATATTTTGTGTAATAAATATATTAAATTTGATTCATTTTTTGAATATGCCATGAAACAAGGATTTGATAAGGTGGCTACAGGGCATTATGCTTCCAATGCTGAAGAGAATGGTTTTACGTATTTGACGCGTGCCAAAGATCAAAATAAGGATCAAACGTATTTTTTGTGTCAGGTAGAAAAGAGTAAGATTGCCAAAACAATTTTTCCTTTGGCTCATCTTGAAAAGCCTGAGATTCGTCAGATTGCGGCTGAATTAAATTTGGAATCTGTTGCCACTAAAAAGGATAGTACGGGTATTTGTTTCATTGGAGAAAGAAACTTTAGACAATTCTTATCAAACTATCTTCCTAGTAAAGATGGAGATATTGTGGATGTAAATACAGGTAAAGTGATTGCTCGTCATGTGGGTGTTTTATATTATACGATTGGACAGAGAAAGGGCTTGAATATTGATCATGAAAAGGGTCCTTGGTTTGTGGTTGGTAAAGATGTTGTAAAGAATATTCTTTATGTATGTCGTACAGATCAAAGGGATTTATTGTATTCAGATTCTTGTATTGTGAAGGGAATCAACTGGATCTTGCCAAGTTTAGAAGAGATTCCTACAAAGTGTACTTGTAAGTTTAGATATCGTCAAAAGGATCAGAATATTGAAATTGAAAGATTGGACGATACAAGTGTACTTGTGAAATATCCACAAACAATTGCATCTGTCACTGAGGGTCAGGAAGCTGTGTTCTATGATGGTGATAAGTGTATTGGTGGTGGTGTGATTGAAGAAGTGTTTAAGGATGGCAAGAATTTAAATCAGTTGATTATGGAGACGGCCAATGGATATCGAGGCTAAGCTTGAATATATCATCTTTGAAAATAAGGCGAATCATTATGTGGTGGCTGGCTTTTCTGAATTAAAGACGTATCATCATTTCACTGCGGCTGGACGTATTGAAGATCCAATTGAAGATCAGGAATATGTGCTTGAGGGGGATTATATAACGCATCCTAAGTATGGGGAGCAATTTCGTATAGATATGGCTAAAAAGAAGTTGCCGGATAATTCGGATGCGATTATTCATTTTCTTTGTGGTGAAAATTTTCCTACGATTGGAAAGAAGACGGCGGAAAGTATTTATGATGTCTTGGGTGAGAATTGTTTAGGGAAGATTCATAAGGATCCTAAAATATTAAATGAAGTGCCAAATCTATCCGAAAAAAAGATTGCGATCATTAAAAAAGGAATTCAGGAATTTACAGGTTTTAATGAGGCGTATGCCAAATTGTTGAAGTATGGTTTGAGTCCTAGACAAATTCAGATGTTATTGGATACATATGATGATGTGTTGGATGTGATTGAAGAGGATTGTTTCAAACCATATTACGAAGTATATGGCTTTGGTTATAAGACGGCTTTAAAACTCGCAAGTGCTATAGGTTTATCGAATGAGGATCCAAGACGCTTGGATGCCTATATTTATGAGTTGGCTAGACAATTATCTATGGCAACGGGAAATACGTATATTACGTTTGCGACAATTTTTTCAAATGTGCAAGGTGTAAGTGAAGAATTGATTCATGATAGTATTGATCGTTTGGTGGCTATGCAGTATTTGTATGTTGAAAATATGCGTATTTATCCTTTTACTTTGCATGAAGATGAGGTTGTGATTGCCAAAGAATTGAAGAATCATTTGTTTGAAGTGGAAAGTGTGGATGTTCAAGACCGTATCCAAAAGGTGGAGTTTTCTTTAGCTATTACATATGATCAAGAACAAAAGGATGCGATTCAATTGTTCTTTGATCGTTCCTTTATGATTTTAACGGGTGGTCCAGGTACTGGAAAGACAACAACGGTAAAGGGAATCTTGGAAATATGTAAAGAAGTGTATCCGGATAGTAAGATTCAGCTTTGTGCACCAACGGGAAGGGCTTCAAAGCGTTTAGCCCAATTATCCAATTGTGATTCAAGGACGATTCATTCTTTGTTGCAGTGGAATTTGGAAGATAATTCTTTTGGTAAGAATGAAGACGATCCTTTGGATGTAGATTTCATTATTGTAGATGAGTTTAGTATGGTGGATACGCATTTGTTTGCCCAATTATTAAAGGCTTTGCCAAATCGTTGTCGAATTCTTTTGATTGGGGATGAAGATCAGTTAGAGAGTGTTGGTCCAGGCAAGGTTTTGGAGGATTTAATCAAATCCAATGTGATTGATACTGTGCATTTAAAGAAGATTTTTAGGCAGTCAAATGGCTCTGGTATTGTAACTTTAGCAAAAGAGATTCGTGAAGAAACAACTTGTCATTATGAGGATGGGGTAGAGTTTATTGAGCGAACGACACCAAAAATCATGGATGCGCTTATTGATTATGTAAAGGATATGGATCTAGATTCTATGCAGATCTTAGCGCCTATGTATAAGGGGGTAGCTGGTATTGATGAGATCAATCGTCAGATGCAGGTCTTGTTTAATCCAAAGAGTCCACAAAAGAATCAGATGAAGGTTGGAACAACGATTTTTAGAGAGAATGATAAGGTCATGTTGTTGAAGAATCTTCCGGATGATGATGTCTATAATGGTGATATTGGTACGATTCTTGAGATTGATACGAAACGAAATGTAATCTCAGTTGATTTCACAAACAATGTGGTTGACTTCTCTACGGATTTTCTATATTACCTAAAGCATGCGTGGTGTATTAGTGTACATAAATCGCAGGGTAATGAATATCAGAGTGTATTTTGTATAGTGGATGTGAATGCGAAAAATATGTTGGAGAAACGTTTATTGTATACAGCAATTTCTCGTGCTAAAAAACAATTGTATATTATAGGAAATAAGCAATTATTTGAGACACAAGTTAAGTTAAAACAGAAAAGGGTGCGTCAAACGACGTTACGGGAAATGATAAATTTAGTCCAAAAGTAACTGAAAAAAATTTTAGGCAGTTTTGTACTTATTGAAACCAAAAAATTTTTTAGGTATGAAACCGTGGCTAAATATAGGTTATACTATAGTCACAAGAAAGGGGCTAATTGTATGCAGATTATTCCAATACGTGATTTGAAAAATACGGTTGAAGTAGAACGTCGCTGTGCAGAAGAAAACGGTCCTGTGTTCGTAACTAAGAATGGATATGGCAGATTGGTTGTTATGGACATCGATTATTATGAAAAAACAATGAGAAAGATGGATGAAGCAAAATCAATCTTGGATGGTTTAGAAGATGCAAAATCTGGAAATACTGTAGATGGAGACACTGCAATTTCTAATATTAGGAGCAAGTATGGCGTCTAAATTTGGTTATACAGATACTCTGTAGGGTATCGCGGCTGACAGCCAGCAGAAAACCGCTAGTATTGTTTTTGAAAGTGTTAGATGATATTAGGTCTAACACTTTTTTTGTATATTAAGATTTTGGTTTTGGAACAGAGAAATACCACATGTGAAATAGCACTAAAATATCATAAAATATGGATTATCAGGAACGATAAAAAGGACTATCGTAATATACTTTAGAATTTGTAGAATAATAGCGAATACAAGGTAATCGCTATATTTACATAAAAAAGGCTGACAAGTACGTGGGATTTGTCAGCTAAAGAAGTATTCATTATATGGCGCAATAAATTTGGATGGGGTTAGGTGAATTTGCTCTCCAAGAATTTAAGGGGCGGCATATACCCCAAAACGGTTTATAGCTGATATTGGGCTCAGACAACATTTAGTTGTCTGGGTCCATTTTTTCAACCATTTTAACGCTTCCGTCATCCTTGTCGATTTCAAAATCAATGCCTTTTTCTAAGACCAACATACATCTGTTTCTGAATCGTTCCCAGTTACGATATCCATTGGCTGCTTTCGTAACTAATTTGATGATTGCATTACGATTCTCCATCAGTGCATTGTTGATTCTTTTTTGTTCTACAGTAATTTCTCCTGTGTCTTTCGATACATTATATTCAGCTTTTGATG